>MDTD01139177.1_pt1 | contig 16509 bp, 11 predicted proteins | sample 811221 | NCBI WGS metagenome assembly MDTD01 (sample SAMN05326646, study PRJNA326480) | marine metagenome | isolation source: seawater | place: Pacific Ocean: South West | collected 2011 | reverse complement strand
GCCATGTAGAAGGCGATTCCCCAGCCCACAGACAAAATCTTTAATATCCCCAGTTCGTACTCCACGGTGGTAAGATTCAGGTTGTTTTCACTGGGCAGCGCCCCCATGATTTCTTTGAGGTCCCCGCGGTCAATGGCAAAACTGGCGAGATTACGGGCCAGTTCTTCAACGCTGATGCCGTCTTCGGGGAGGTTGGGTGGTTCATTTTTTGAGGCGTTCATTGGGTTTTCTTGCCTTTAAAGTCGTATACAAATTGGCAGATGTCATCTATACTAAGTCCATTAAATAACAGTCCGGAGTAAAAGTGTAAACCCAAATGATTCAACCCATAAGACAGAACCCCAGATGAATCACACCCCTATGATCAAAATTGACCTCAAGCTTTTTGTCACCCTGGCCAAATACCACCCGCACGGCGGCGGGATGCATGAGGTCCAGGAAGGTACCTGTGTGGACGATCTTGTCCGGGCGCTTAACATCCCCCGGGAAACGGTAAAACTGATATTTATCAACGGCAGAAAGGCCGAAGGGGACCAGATCCTTGCGGACGGCGACCGGCTGGGCCTTTTTCCGCCGGTGGGGGGAGGGTGATCCGTGAAAATTCGTCCCGAAGACCGCTATAATCGGAATACCAACACCATTACCTGCAAAGAACAGGACAAGCTGAGCGAATCCTGCGTGGCCGTGGTGGGGCTTGGGGGGCTTGGGGGCGGGGTAACCGAACTTCTGGCCAGGACCGGTGTGGGAACGCTGATCCTGATTGACGGAGACCGGTTTGATGCCACTAACCTGAACCGGCAGTTGCTCAGCCGTGAAAACCTCATTGGTGTTCCCAAGGCAGAGGCAGCCGCAGACAGGGTTTTCGCCATCAACTCAAGTGTCCGTGTGACACCTATAAAGGCGTTTCTAACCGATGAGAACGCCGCAGACCTGGTCCGGGGCGCCAATATCGTGGTGGATTGCCTGGACACCATTGATGCACGGTTTATCCTTCAGGATGCCGCCCGGACATTGGCCATACCGCTGGTATCCGGGGCCATTGCCGGGGTATCCGGCCAGGTGACGGTTATGTTTCCTGATGATCCCGGCTTCGAACTTATTTACGGTGCCAGACAAAAAGGGGGAACAACAGGTGCAGAGCCCGCGCGGGGTATTGAAACCCGGACAGGCAATATATCCTATTGCGCCGCTCTGATCGCCTCCTTCCAGGCATCTGAAACCGTAAAGGTGCTGCTCAACCGGGGGGATATCCTGAGAAACCGGCTGCTGATTGCCGACCTTTGGTCCAATACCGTGGAAACCATGACCCTATTGTAATTTTTTGAGCGGATTATGAGTGACAGAGACAAATACCGGAAAGCTGCAGAATCCATCGTTCATGCCCATCGATGCGTTGCCTTTACCGGGGCCGGGATTTCCGTGGAGAGCGGGGTGCCGCCTTTTCGGGGGGAAAACGGCCTGTGGAACCGGTACGACCCCATGACCTTTGATATCGGTTATTTTCTGGAAAACACCGGACCGTCCTGGGTGGCACTGCGGGATATCTTTTATGATCTTTTCGGACAGGTCTTGCCCAATGCCGCCCACTATGCCCTGGCGGAAATGGAAGCCCGGGGCCTTTTGGCTGCGGTGGTCACGCAGAACGTGGACAACCTGCACAGGGACGCAGGGTCGCAAACCATCTATGAGTTTCACGGCTGTCTCAAAGAAATTGTCTGCCTGGGGTGCGGTAACCGGTGCGGTGTAGCGGATGTGGACATGGGCAGCCTGCCTCCGGTCTGTAACCTGTGCCAGGGGCCACTCAAGCCTGATGTGGTCTTTTTCGGAGAGCCTATCCCGGAGACGGCGGCGGAAAGATCCTTTGAAGAGGCGGAGAAAACCGACTGCATGATACTGATCGGCACCACGGGCACCGTGGCTCCGGCCAACCTGATTCCCCCCCGTGCCAAGGCCTCAAACGCCACTATCATTGAAATAAACCCCCGGCCGTCGGAGTACACGGCCGGAGTAACCGATATTTTTCTTCAGGACAAGGCAACAACGGCCATGGAAATCTTGATGGAGGAGATTGACGGACTAATTGACGGACTACAGGGAGATTGACCCCGGCATCGGTGCGACCCGTCCCGCTGCCTGTGGGGAAATCATCCAGATAAATATACATATTCAACATGAAGGAGATCCCGATGGCTGATGACTGCCTGTTTTGTAAAATTGTAAACCGTGAAGTGCCCAGTGAATTCCTGTACGAAGACGATAATTACGTGGTGTTCAAAGATATTCATCCGGCAGCACCGGTTCACCTGCTCCTGGTTCCCAAAACCCATATCAGGAGCATCAACGACCTTGCCGCAGGAGATGAATCCCTGGTGGGCGGATTATTTACCCTGGCCGGGAAAATGGCGGTTCAAGAAGGGGTGAATGCCTCTGGCTATAAGCTGCTGTTCAATGTGGAAAAGGGCGGCGGCCAGGAGATTTTTCATCTTCATCTCCATCTGCTGGGCGGGTGGCAGTCTAAACTCCGGGAGGGATAATGCTGAATCGTATCAGTCTAGCCAAGAAAATTGCAGGCGGGTTTGCCGTTATTTTAATTCTCCTGATGCTGCTGGCCTTTGTGGGTAGAAACGGGTTGACCCGTGTGGTGGATAGGGTGGACGTGTCCAACCAGTTCCAGGAGCTGGTCACCCTTATTCTGGAGGCCAGGCAGCAGGAAAAACAGTTTATTCTCACCAACGCCCCCGGGGCTGTGGATATCGTGCGCAAGGACATTGCCGCCCTCAAAGCCCGGGTGCAGAAAATCGCAGGGAATACGGGTGATCCCGGTGTTAAGGAAAATATCCGGCAGATTTCAGAAGGTCTGGAAAATTACGGCAAGGCCTTTGACCAATACGTGGAAATGGCCCGGCAAAAAGATGAATTCATGGCCGATATGAACCAGAAGGCCAGCAACGCCCTTACGATCACTTCCGGCATCAGAGACGACCAGAAAGCCAGATACGATGCACTGATGGCAGAGAGTGAAGAAAAAATTTCCACCATGCGAATGCGTGTCTACTTTGCCAACCGGATCAATGAGAATTTTCTCCAGGCCAAGGGATACCGGATGGTGATTTCCGAAGGGCAGGGGGACAGTATCTCCATGCTGACCCAGTGGCGGGGCCATCACGCGGATATTAAGCGGGATCTTGCGGAAAGTGAACCGTTGATGACCGAGGAGGCTGCGAAAAAACGTCACGAAAAGGTCGTGATCGCACAGGAACAACTGTATCAGGCGGCGGAAGCCTATTTCGCGGAGAACTCATTTGACAATAACCTGGCGGTGATCGATGCCGTGAAGGCGATGCAGCGGGCCACGGTCTCCTTTCAACAGGAAGTCCAGGAACTGTTGGACTTTTACATTGAAGATGTTCAGATTTTTTCCGGCCAGATGATGGGGCTTGCTTCCGGTGCCGACCGGGTGGCGAGCATACTGCTCAATACACGGATCCAAGAGAAGGATTTCATCCGCAACGAGGAGCAGGAAACCTTTGAAAAAATCGTAAAAAACATCAGCCGGATTGATGAGACCATTTCAGAAATTAAGGCTGAAATTGATGATGAAGACAAAACAAAGCCCTTGGATGGTATCCAGGAGGCCGTTAATGCCTATATCCGGTCTTTTAAATCCTACGCCAAACTGATGGCCACCCAGCAGGCCACCCAGTCCGCCATGGAAAAGGCCGCTGCAGGCATAGAATCCGTCTGCCTTTCCGGCAAAGAAGAGATGGCGGCACAGATGCGGGGCCAGATCACAACGGCAACGGCGGTGATAACCGGTGTCAGCATCGCAGCCTTTATTTTCGGTCTGCTCATCGTTCTGTTCCTGGCACGGATCATCATTAAACCCATCCGGCAGGTGGTGGATGCACTCAAAGACATCTCCCAGGGGGACGGGGACCTCACCCAGCGGATTACCATCAACACCCAGGATGAAATCGGTGAACTGGCCAGATGGTTCAACACCTTTATCTCACGGCTGAACAATATCATCGTGGATATCGGCGCCAATTCAGAAACCGTTACCGCCGCTTCCAGTGAACTGCGGACGGTGTCAGAAACCATGGCCGAGGATTCGGGCAGCCTTGCTGGACGGTCCAATTCGGTTGCGGCGGCAGCCGAGGAGATGAGTGCCAGCATGAACACCGTTGCCGCGGCCAGTGAACAGGCCGCCACCAACCTGGTGAACGTGGCGGATGCCGCCGGCCAGATGAAGCAGACCCTCACCGAGGTAGCCCAGAACTGCGACAAGGCAAGACAGGTGTCCGGCAACGCCTCGGAAAAGGTGGAGACGGCCTCCCAGCGCGTGGCCCAGCTTGGGGCATCCGCCCGTGATATCACCCAGGTTACCGATACCATTACCGATATCGCCGAGCAGACCAACCTGCTGGCCCTGAACGCCACCATTGAAGCGGCCAGGGCGGGGGAGGCCGGTAAAGGCTTTGCCGTTGTGGCCAGTGAAATTAAAGATCTGGCGTCCCAGACTGCGGATGCAACTCTGGATATAAAAGATAAGATCAAGGGCATCCAGGACTCAACGGACGGCACGGTAAAAGATGTGGCCCAGATCACGGAGGTGATCACCGAAGTCACGGAAATCGTCTCCGCCATTGCCGCTGCCATAGAAGAGCAGTCTGTATCTGCCGCGGAAGTGGCGGATAACATAGAACAGGCATCAACAGGCATCGGTGAGGTCAACGAGAATGTGGCCCAGAGTTCACAGGTCTCATCTGAAATCGCCGAGGATATTGCCACGGTCAACCATGTTTCCGTGGAGATGACAAGGCGCAGTGAACAGATGAAACAAAGCGCCGGTGAACTCTCTGAACTCTCTGCAAAACTGCGTGATATGATCGGGGTGTTCAAGGTCTCCCGGGAGGGGATAGAGGATCATCAGGAAACTGGGCTTTCCGGGGAGGATATACCGGATCTCATGCCATGGGGGGACAAATTCAAAATCGGCCTGACCTCAGTGGATGACCAGCACAAGGAACTGGTGGCCATGGTCAATGAACTGCACCGGGCCATGAAGATGAAGGCGGGGGCCAAAGAAGCTGGGGGTATCCTTGATCGGCTGACAGAATATACGGTGTATCACTTCGGGTATGAGGAAGACCTGTTTGATACCCACGGGTATCCGGAAGCCGATGCGCACAAGCGGATTCATAAGGATCTTGTGGATAAGGTACTTGCATTCAAGGAGGATTTCCATTCGGGTAAGGCCGCCCTGTCCATGGATCTGATGGATTTTCTCATGACATGGCTCAAGGAGCATATTTTGAAAACAGACAGTGATTATGCCCCTTTTTTCAAGGAAAAAGGCCTGGATTGATATCTGTTTGAGAAAAGCCTGCAGCAGGTTGAGTCCCGACAGGCCCATGGAATTTTTTCTTGACAAAGATAAATCACGGGCGTAGGGTTTGCTCCGTATTGGATTTTTAACCGAAGGAAAATTACCGCTTTGACAATAAAAATGGCAGACACCTTCTTTTTTAGCTTTGGACGCTTCTTTTTCTTTAGAAGCGTTCATCCGGTTCTGCCTTAGCGAATATAAGTACCGCATCATACAGGCCCCGGGTGGACGAAAGAGACCACCCGGGGCCTTTGTCTTTTTTGGGTCTGAAGCCTTGGGGGAATCTGCCGGGGCTTTTTTAGTTTGCGCCAATAAAACACTGGCACAATGCCGGATCAAAAGGAGACACAAAATGAAACTTGTACTTTCAAAGGACATCACCCCGGATCAACGCGCAGCACTTGATTCTGCAATGGCTGCGGACGGCTGCAGTACCCGGGAAATTACGGATTCAGGCCGTCAGGTTATCTGCATCACGGGCAGTCGTGTGAAAAAACAGCCTGAAGACTATCTTAGCCTGGCCGGGGTGACCGACGCCTGTCCCATATCAACGGCCCACAAATTGGTAAGCCGGGAGTTCAAAACAGAAGATACCCGGATTAAAATCGGAAATGTGGTGGTGGGCGGCGACCGTATCGTTGTGGTGGCAGGCCCTTGCGCCGTGGAAAGCCGGGACCAGGCCATGACCATCGCAAAAGAGGTAAAAAAATACGGGGCGGTATTATTCCGGGGCGGGGCCTACAAACCCAGATCCTCGCCGTACTCTTTCCAGGGACTTGAAGAAGAGGGGCTCAAGATCCTGGCCGAGGTCCGGGAAAAAACAGGGCTTGGTGTGGTGACGGAGATGACGTCGCCTGCCCAGGCAGAACTCATGGAACGCTATGTGGATGTGGTCCAGATCGGGGCGCGGAACATGCAGAACTTCGAACTGCTCAAGTGCGTGGGCAAGATGACCAAGCCCGTTGTTTTGAAGCGGGGGCTGGCCTCCACCATCCAGGAATGGCTCATGTCCGCAGAGTATATTGCGGCCGGCGGAAATACCAATGTGATCCTCTGTGAGCGGGGTATCCGCACCTTTGAACCCTATACACGGAATACCCTGGATCTGTCTGCCATCCCGGTGCTGAAAAAATTGACCCACCTGCCCATCATCATTGATCCCAGCCATGCCACAGGTATCCGTGAAAAGGTGGCGCCCATGGCCAGGGCGGCAGTTGCCGCCGGTGCCGACGCCCTGATGATTGAGGTGCACAACAATCCGGACCAGGCCCTCTCCGACGGTCCCCAGAGCCTCTATCCCGAGCAGTTCGGAAATCTGACCCGGGATATTTACGTGATTGCCCCTGTGGTGGGCAAACAGATGGATTTTGATTACCTGAAAAAATCCGAGGTGATTGCTGGTTTGGGTTCCGGTACCAGCAAAACAGCGGCCTTCATCGGTGAAAACGGGGCTTACAGCCACAAGGCCAGCCTGGCTTACTTCGGGGACGATGTGACGTCGGTGCCTATGAAAACCTTCCGGGATATATTCACTGCCGTTGAAAACGGGTCCGTGGAGTACGGGGTCATCCCGGTGGAAAATTCCCTGTCCGGTTCCATCCATGAGAATTACGACCTGCTCCAGGAGTACGATCTTAAAATCATCGGTGAGGTGACCATCCGTATCAAGCATGCGCTGATCACCCACCCGGATGTGGATCCCAAGGATGTGTCACGTATTCTGGCACCGGCCCATGCATTTACCCAGTGCCGCAACTATATGGAGCAGTATGCCCATGCCGAGTTGGTGCCGGTGAAAGCTGCGGCCTCGGCCGTTCGTCATATTAAAGATTCGGGGGACAGGACAATGGCGGCCATCGGTTCCGCCATGGCGGCTGACATTTTTGACCTGGAGGTAAAGGCACAGTCCATTGAGGATAATCCCAGAAACTACACCCGCTTTGCCGTGATTGCCAAAGCGTATAAGGGGCAGAAAAAAGTGTCTAAAACCTCCCTGATTTTTGCCACCGGTAATCAGCCGGGGGCCCTGTTCGAAGTGATGAAAATCTTTTCCGAACATCAGATCAACCTGGTAAAGCTGGAGTCCAGGCCCATCCTGGGAAAACCCTGGGAATACATGTTTTATGCGGATCTTGAGGCGGATATCCTTTCGGAATCTCTTACTTTGGTGATGGATGAACTAAAGGCCAAATCAGAATACCTGAGAATTCTGGGGCGGTACTAACCCCATTGGGGCCCTTCGTCCAGCAGGCGGCGGATGGTCCGTGACAACGCCGCCGCGGACACGGGTTTTTTAAGATAGGCGCTAATACGGCTTTGGGCGATCACTTCCTCCGTGATTTTTTTGTTGAAACCGGAGCACAGGATGATGGGGATATCCGGGCGCACGGCCTTGATTTTTTTGGCCAGGTGGTCGCCGGCCATATCGGGCATGGTCATGTCCGTTATGACAAGATCGAATCGTTCAGGGGTGTCATAAAAATCCTGAAGTGCTTGTGTGCTGGCATTTCTTGTGGTCACGGTGTAGCCTAAAGATTCCAGCAGGCGTTTGTTCATTTTGGTGACCGGGATTTCATCATCCACAAAGAGCAGATGTTCACTGCCCCTGGGGAAGTCTTCCCTTTCTTTTCGCGGTTCATGCCCCTGGTGTTTGGAGACGGGCAGATACAGGGTAAAGGTGGTGCCTTTGCCCGGAGTGGATTCCACGGTGATACCGCCTTTCATAGCGGTGGCGGCCCCCTGGCAGACGGCCAGGCCCAGGCCGGTGCCTTCCCCGGGAGCCTTGGTGGTGAAATAGGGCTCGAAAATCACATCCAGGTCCTTGTCCGGGATGCCGATCCCGGTATCCGATACCCGGAATATAACGTATTTTCCGGGAGGCAGGCTCATATGCGGCGTCTCAACGGGACCATCCAGAACCTTGTCCTTTAAGGTCACTTGGATCGTGCCGGTATCCTTGTCAATGGCGTGGTAGGCATTGGTACACAGGTTCATGACGATCTGATGGACGTTTGTGGGATCCGCCGTCACATATGCGGTACGCCGGATATCGGTTTTTATTTCAATGGTGCTTGGGATGGAGGCACGGATAAATTTAAGTGCCTCGTTGATAATCGGATAAATCCGTATGGGGGCCACATTCTCATCCGTATGCCTGGCAAAGGTGAGAATCTGTGCAACCAGATCCTTGGCCCTGAGGGCCGCCTTTTCGATCTCCTCCAGGTTGTCCGTCAGGATATTGTCCCTTTCCAGGCCCTGCAGGGACAATTGGGTGAATCCTAATATCGGAGAAAGAATATTGTTGAAGTCATGGGCTATACCGCCTGCCAGGGTGCCGATGGATTCCATTTTCTGGCTTTGCTGGATGCGTTTTTCACGGATCAGATCTTCGGTGATATCCCGTTTGACAGCAATGAAATGGGAAATACTGCCGGATTTGTCCAGTACCGGGGAAATCGTTGCCTTTTCATGAAACAAGGTGCCGTCTTTTTTTCGGTTGATGAACTTTCCGAACCATGGCTCCTTGCGGATGAGGGCTTCCCAAATTTCCCGGTAAAATGCATCGTCGTGCAGGCCGCTTCGCAGCATTCCCGGGGTTTCACCGATGATTTCTTCGGAGGTATACCCGGATGTTTCTTCAAAGGAGCGGTTTACATACTGGATCCGGCTGGCGGCATCGGTGATCATGACACTTTCCGCCAGGTTATCGATGGCCTTTTTCAACAGGTTGATCTGGGTTTCCGCCTGCTTTCTGTGGGTGATATCCTGGATGGTCCCGTCCACCCCTATTTGTCCGCCGGTTCCTTTGATGCGGGTGACGTTTTCCACCACCCAGCGAACCTGACCGTCTTTGCCGATGATCCGGTAGTCCCGTCTGGCGGTCCGGCTGTCCCCGGTTCTGAAAGCTTCAATTTCCTTCTGGTACCACGGCATGTCTTCCGGATGAATAAGGTCGTAGTAGTTGATCCGTCCTGATTTGAAATCCGTGTTGTCATAACCTGTGATTGCCTGTACATTTCCGGTGATAAATTCCACGGCGGTTTTCCCGAAGCTTCTGAAGGCAATGCCCTGGAAATTTTCCACAAAGGTGCGGTACCGGGTTTCGCTTTCCCGGACAGCCATGGCCGCCGCCTTGTTTCTGGTATCATCCTGGAAAACGATGACCACACCGACGGTTTCACCGTTTTCCAGAACAATCGGGGAACCGCTGTCCTTGATGGGGATTTCATTGCCGTTGCGGTTCACCAGCAGGGTATTGCTGCTCAGATTGATCCCGCTCCCGGTGGTCAGTACCTCGGTTACCGGATTCTTGCAAGTCTTACGTGTTTTTTCATTGATGATCCGGAATACGTCCTCAAGGGCATGCCCTAAGGCCTGCTCCGACCGCCATCCCGTCAGTGCTTCGGCCACGGGGTTCAGATACCGGATCATACCTTTGGCATCCGTGGCAATAACGCCGTCACCGATGCATTTCAAGGTGGTGGCCAGCCATTGTTCGCTTTTTTGGAGTTTTCTGTCCACCCTGCATTTGTAGAGGGCGATTTCAAGGGTGGATTCAATTTCTTGACGGTCAAAGGGTTTGATGAGGTATCCTAAGGGCTGGGTCTTTTTGGCACGGCTCAAGGTGGCTTTGTCGGCGTGGGCGGTCAGATAAACCACCGGAATATTAAATGTGTCACGGAACTGTCCTGCCACTTTCACACCGTCCCTGCCCTTGCCCAGATTGATATCCATCAGTGCAAGGTCCGGCCGGGTGACATCCGCCAATGCCATGGCTTTTTCTGCAGACGTGGCGATACCGGTCACTTCGTACCCGATATCCTCGAGGGTTTGCCGGATATCCTCGGCCACGATGCGGTTGTCTTCCACAATACAGATTCTGGCATTTTCCATGGGTTATTCCTCTTTGGTTAGTGGAAATCGAATGGTGAATTCAAGCTCGGTGCCACGTGTGATGGTCAGCTCCCCCTCCAATTGGTCCTCTGCCAGCATTCTGACAAGTTGAAGACCTAAAGAGTCTGTGGTGTCTTTGTCAAACATCTCAGGTGTGCCGCAGCCGTTGTCCGACACCGTAAATGCGGCCGTGTTAGGGGCCTCCCGGATAAAACGGATCCGGATCACCCCGTTGTCCATGCCGGCAAATGCATATTTGAGGGCATTGGTGACAAGCTCGTTGAGTATCAATCCGCAGGCGATGGAGTGATCCATGCCCAGCTTGACGGGATGTATGTCTCTCTGGATGGTGATCCAAACATCCGGCAGACGATAGATGCGTTCCAGATAGGAGATGATGCTGCCAAAATACCGGGGAAGGTCCAGCCGAACCAGATCTGCGGAGCGGTAAAGGGTCTCGTGAATCAGTGCCATGGATTTTATACGCTGGTTGGCGTCCTGGATTGATGCCTTCAATTCCTGGCTGTCGGTTTTTCCGGCCTGGAGGTTCAGCAGGCTCTGGATGATTTGCATATTGTTTTTCACCCTGTGATGGATTTCCCTGAGCAGCACCTCTTTTTCCTTGACAGACAAGAGCAGGTCCTGCCTGGCCGCTTCCACTTCCTGTTTGGAGGCCATGGTGGTGTTCAGATGATCGAGCATCTGATCAAATGCCTCTGCCAGGGTATCAATTTCAGTCACACCGGATCTGGGCACCCGTTTTTCCAAATTTCCATGGGAGATGGAACGGATGGTTTTGGAGAACTCCTCAAGGGGGGTGAAGATGTTCTGTTTGGACAGGATATACGTGGTGATGAAAATTGTAACCACGTTGAGAAACACCATCAGGGTCATCACCATACCTTCCCGGACCAACCGGGCTTTTATCCTGTCCCGTGATACGGCCAAGGTGAGTGTGCCCACGGGATAGGTGTTGTGCAGGATGATTTTTTCCCGGACCATAAACCGGGGCTCTGTCTGAAAAAACGCAAGGGATCTGCCACGGTAGCGGGGATGGTGTTTTTCCTTGATGGGCAATTGTCCGGTGGAAACCGAGGCGAACACGAAATCCTCATTTAAAAAAAGACTGTCAATATAGTCTTGAATGTACTCATGGTTGAACTGCCACAGGGCACCGGGCAGGCTTATCCCGGCCTTTTCCATGGCGGAATCAAGGGTTTCGGCAAGTTTTTGTTCGCTGGTTTTAAAGTTGTAGAGGATGAGGACACCGGAAAACACCAGGGTGGTGGAGACCACGATCAGCAGGAGACCGAAGGTGAACCTGTGGTGTATGCTCGGGGAAATGCGTGATGTTATGGGTCCTTTCAATGCGTCCTCCGCTTAAAGAGGTGCCCGCATGCCGGGGAAATAATGCGTGCGGTTTTTTTCAGGCGTTATGCCGGATTAAATCTGATCGCTTAAGGGTGAATCAATCTTACTATAGGTTGGGCCGCGATGGCAAAAAAAACTTGGACTTCAGGGCGTGCCGGATGCGGACTGCCTGGATAGGATCCCTGCAGCAATGGTGGTGCCGATGATAATTAGACCGCCCAAAAGGGTCCGGAATGCAGGGATTTCCCCCAGCAGAAAAAAGGCCAGAACGATACCGTATACCGGTTCCAGCCCGGCGATGACGGCAGCGGTCTGGGCACGGATCATGGTCAGTGACCGGATAAAACAGGTGTGGGCAAGGGCCGTGAATACGACGCCTAAAAGGACAAGTACCGGTATATCCATCATCACCGGCGGTTTCGGTGTCAAAACGGCAATGGGAGCTGCCAGGAAAAGGGCGGCAAAGAGGTTCTGGTAAAAGGCCACGGCAATGGGGTCTAACTGCCGGGCATTGCGGCGGTTTACCAGGGCCAGCAGCGCAAATGTGAGGCCGGATAGGATACCATAGCCTGCCCCGAGGGTGGTGCGGTTTGTCATATCAAGGTCCGGTACCACGAGAACAATGCCGATGAAAACGGCCACGGCCGTCATCACGTCTGCCCGGCGCAGCCGTTCCTTAAAAAAAAGCGGTTCCAGAAAGGTAACGAACAGGGGAAAACTGGAAAAGGTGACCAGACCGACGGCCACCGAAGAGACCTGGATGGATAGAAAAAAGAAAACCCAGTGGCAGGCCAGAAGGGCGCCTTGAAAAACGAACCGCCAAAGGGCTGTCCTGCCGAATCCGCCTAAAGGTATGCCGGAAACAGCTTTTATGTAGAGTCCCAGGGCCATCGCGCCGAAAACGGTCCGGCCCAGGACGATATAAAAGGGGCTGCAGGAGAGAAATTTTCCGAACAGCCCCGCAAAACCGAACAGGAATACAGCCATGTGGATCTGTACCAGCCCGGATGTCAGTATCCTGTTCACGGTCGCCGTTTACCGGGTGAGCTGACGGTACTTGATCCGGGTGGGCTGGTTCTCCTTGATGCCCAGGCGTCTTTTACGATCCTTATCGTAGTCGGAGTAGGACCCTTCAAAGAAGAGGGTCTGGCTGTCACCCTCAAAGGCCAGGATATGGGTGGCGATCCGGTCCAGGAACCAGCGGTCATGGCTGATGATAACGGCGGATCCGCCGAAGTTTTCCAGGGCCTCTTCCAGGGCGCGCATGGTGTTGACATCCAGATCGTTGGTGGGTTCGTCAAGGAGCAGGAGGTTGGCTTCCTGCTGGAGCATGGTGGCCATGTGAACCCGGTTCCGTTCACCGCCGGAGATGTCTTTTACCTTCTTTTGCTGGTCGGAACCGGAAAAGTTGAACTTGCCCACGTAGGCCCGGGCGTTAATCTCCCGGCCGCCGATGAGCAGCTTGTCGTTGCCGCCGGAAATAACCTCGTAGATGGTTTTTTCCGGATCAAGGGTATCCCGTTCCTGGTCCACATAGGCCAGTTTGACGCTCTGCCCCAGTTCGAAATTGCCGGCGTCCGGCTTTTCCTTGCCCGTGATCATCTTGAACAATGTGGTTTTGCCGGCGCCGTTGGGGCCGACCACACCGACGATGGCGCCTGCCGGGATGATAAAGTCCATATCCTCCACCAGCAGTTTGTCGTCAAAGGCCTTGGATACTTTTTCAGCCACAACCACCTTGGAGCCAAGTCTTGGTCCGGGGGGAATAAAGATTTCCATCTCCTGTTCCTGCTGCTGGACATCTTTTTTCAAAAGGTCCTCATAGGCTTTGATCCTGGCTTTGGATTTGGTCCGTTTGCCTTTGGGGGACATGTTGATCCATTCCAATTCCCGCTGCAGGGTTTGCTGGCGTTTGCTTTCGGATTTCTGCTCATTGGCCAGGCGGCGCTGTTTCTGTTCCAGCCAGGAGGAGTAGTTGCCCTTCCAGGGGATGCCTTCGCCACGGTCCAGTTCAAGGATCCAGCCGGCCACGTTGTCCAGGAAGTACCGGTCATGGGTCACGGCGATGATGGTGCCTTCGAACCGGCTTAAATGTTCCTCCAGCCAGGCCACGGACTCGGCGTCCAGATGGTTGGTGGGCTCGTCCAGCAGGAGGATGTCCGGTTTTTGCAGCAGCAGGCGGCACAGCGCCACCCGGCGCTTTTCACCGCCGGAGATGACATTGACGGGGGTGTCCTCCGGGGGGCAGCGCAGGGCATCCATGGCCATTTTCAGCCGGGAGTCCAGGTCCCAGGCGTCCATGTGGTCCAGTTTCTCCTGGAGACGGCCCTGCTTTTCGATCAGGGCATCCATCTCATCGTCGGACATGGGTTCGGCAAAGGCTTCGGATACTTTTTCGTATTCATTGAGAAGATCAACGGTTTCCTGAACCCCTTCTTCCACCACTTCCCTGACTGTTTTTGTTGAATCCACCAGAGGTTCCTGCTCCAGGTACCCCACGGTAAACCCTTTGGACAATATGGTTTCTCCCTGAAATTCAGTATCCACACCTGCCAGGATTTTCAGCAGGGAGGACTTGCCCGAGCCGTTCAGACCGAGTACACCGATCTTGGCCCCGTAAAAGTAGGACAGGGAAATATCTTTGAGCACCTGGCGCTTGCCGTGGAATTTGCTCACGTTGATCATTGAATAAATGACTTTTTTAGTATCTTCGGTCATGGTTACTCCTAATATTCGGGTCGTTCTGCAAGCACTAATTCAGGGCTGCAATACATTCAATTTCCACCAGGGCATCCTTTGGCAGTCGGCCCACTTCAAAGGCGGAACGGGCGGGTTTGTGGCCTGAAAGGGCGGCTTCATATACCTTGTTCATGCCCAGAAAATCATCCATGGTGTCCAGAAATATAGTGGCTTTCACAATGCGGTCAAGACCGGAGCCGCAAGCATCCAGAACCGTTTTCAGGTTATCCATGACCTGTTGGGTCTGCTCCTCGATGGTGGTGCCTTTGATTTCCATGGTGGCCGGATCCAGAGGGATCTGTCCTGAGCAATATACCATATCGTTGTGGATGACGGCATGACTGTAGGGACCGATGGCGGCAGGGGCCTTATCTGCTATAATGGGTTTCATATCTTTTCTCCTAATGTATCAATTGGTTTTACTCAAGGAAGGGGACCGGTTAGTTGTACTGGGTGACCACAGGTTCCTTGAGGATCATGTCTATGGATTCCCTGGCGGTTGCGGCAATGACGGGAAAATCGTCTTTGAGCTTGGTCATCTGCCTTAGATTTTCCGCCGTTCTCAGAATCAGCCGAGCAAAATCCCCTTCCGCATAATCCGAGCCTGTCATCAGTTCGTCCCAGGGGGTGTCGTGGGCCCAGGCGTTTAGCAGGATCGCCGGCTGGATAAAGAGGTTGGGGGCGGGAAATCCCTGTTTGAGCATGGTGATGGCAAAGGGTTTGAGTCCCTTTCTCAGGGTCAGGAAGGTTTCTTTGAGCCGTTTGGGAATGGCGGTCTGGTAGAGGGGATCGTCCTTGAATTCCTTTTCATTGACAAAAGCCCCCATCATGGCGGCCAGCAATGCCGGGTCCCGGTCCGGGAGCAGCTTGTCCCTCAGGGCCTGGGCCACCAGCAGCGGGGAGTCAATACGAAGTTTCGATGCCCAGATGCCGTCGTCCGTAAGGGCGGCCGGTTTGGTGTCTTCCGGGGTGACAAAGCCTTCCTGGATCAGGAAATTCATGTGTTCGATGAAGTCCAGCCACAGATGCTCCATGTCAAATCCGTACTTTTTCCTGGCCTTTTTTCCGCTATTGCCGCTCCCGTGCCCCGCGGAGATGAGATAAGAGGCAAAGGATTTTTCAAGCAGGGTCCTGACCTGTTCCGGTGTATGGGAGAGCAGCAGGTTGAGCACCATTGAAAAATCGATTTTGATCTGGGAGTCCACGTTCAGGGGGGGGGCATTGACAAGCTTGGCGATTAGGGAAAGATCCATGAATTTACCGGGCAGTACCATGCCGAAACCGACCTTGTCCATGCCCCTACGTCCGGCCCTTCCTGCCATTTGCTGAAACTCGCTGGGGGTCAGTGAGAGAAAATCCCTGCCGTTGAACCGGTCGGAGTTGAGAATCACCACGGACCGGGCCGGGAAATTAACGCCGGCGGCAACGGTGGAGGTGGCAAACATGGCATCCAGGAGGCCTTCGGCCATAAGGGTTTCCACCACCACTTTCCAGGCCGGCAGGTGGCCGCTGTGATGGCCTGCGGTGCCGGTTTCCTCAAGGTAGCGGCGCTGGGGATGGGCGGCCAAGTGGGGATTCTCCTGGGTTAATTGGTCCAGCCGCTGCATCAGGGCGGCTTTGCGGTCCGGATCTTTTTTTAGCAGGCTGCCGTTGCACAGTTTTACCGCCTGGTCGCATTCCGCCCTGGATTTGAGAAAGAAAATGGCCGGCAGCAGATCGTAATGATCCATTACCTGGAGTACATCGGCAAACCGCGGCAGTTTCCCCGGGGGTGCCAGCATGGGCTTTCGTTTGCTGTTAACGAACTTGTACACTTTTTTATGAAGCCTGGGCCGGCCGTGCTCTAAGTTCTGGAGCAGGGGAAACAAGGTGCCTGACGGATGGAAAAAAATGGGGTGCAGCGGAACGGGCCGCACGTTGTTTTCGATGATCTCGCAGGTTTTTCCCCGTATTTCAGCCAGCCATCCGGCGATCTGATCGGGGTTGCCGATGGTGGCGGAGAGCAGCAGCAGGGGGATGCGCACCGGCAGATAGATCATGATTTCTTCCCAGACCACGCCCCGTTCCGCATCTCCCAGGTAGTGAGCCTCATCTAAAATGATAAGGTCACAGGCCAT
>MDTD01038500.1_pt1 | contig 16515 bp, 10 predicted proteins | sample 811221 | NCBI WGS metagenome assembly MDTD01 (sample SAMN05326646, study PRJNA326480) | marine metagenome | isolation source: seawater | place: Pacific Ocean: South West | collected 2011 | reverse complement strand
TTGTCCATTAAGTAATAATATACCTGATTGGTTAAAATTAACTGCAGAAGGTAGATTAGAAGAGGCCTATAGATTATCTCAAAGCACAAATAACATGCCCGAAGTTTGTGGAAGAATTTGTCCCCAAGATCGACTTTGTGAAGGCAATTGCGTTATCGAACAGTCGGGACATGGAACAGTTACAATAGGATCTGTAGAGAAATTTTTAACAGAAACTGCTTGGGAAAATAACTGGATTAAACCTATTGAAGTTAAAAATGAAATCAATCAAAGCGTAGGAATAATTGGCGCAGGTCCAGCAGGATTAGCATGTGCCGAAGAATTAAGAAAAAAAAATTATAAGGTCACTGTTTACGATAGATATGATAGAGCCGGAGGTTTGTTAATATATGGAATTCCTAATTTTAAACTAGAAAAGCATGTAGTACTAAGAAGAATTAAGTATTTAAAAGATAGTGGAATAGAATTTATAAATAATTTTGAAGTAGGTAAAGATAAATCATTTCAAGAATTAAAGGAAAAACATGACGCAATTTTAATTGCAACAGGCGTATATAAAGCAAGAGAAATAGATCATCCTGGAAGTAATTTGGAAAATATTTTTCCAGCAATGGAATTTTTGACTGCATCAAATAAAAAAGGATTAGGAGATAAGGTTGAATTATTTGATAGCGGTGTTTTAAATGCAGAGGGAAAAGACGTAGTTGTAATAGGTGGTGGAGATACTGCAATGGATTGTGTAAGGACTTCCATTAGACAAAATGCTAATTCTGTAAAATGCTTGTACAGAAGAGATAGAGAAAATATGCCAGGATCAGCACGTGAAGTAATAAACGCTGAAGAAGAGGGTGTAGAATTTGTTTGGCTTTCTAGCCCTAAAGAATTTATAGGCAAAAGTAAAGTTGAAAGAGTTAAAGCGTTAAAAATGAAATTAGGTGAGCCCGACGAAAGTGGAAGAAGAAAGCCTATTGAAGAAAAAAATTCTGATTTTGAAATTAGAGCTGATTTAGTTATTAAAGCTCTTGGTTTTGATCCTGAAGATTTGCCAGAGTTATTTGAAGAGAGTAAGTTACAGGTCTCTAGATGGGGGACAATCAAAGCTGATTTTGATACTATGGAAACATCAATACCAGGAGTATTTGCAGCTGGAGATATTGTTAGAGGGGCTTCATTGGTTGTTTGGGCAATTAAAGATGGAAGAGATGCTTCAGCTAATATTGACAAATTCCTTAAAAATAAAATTCAATTAAAAAAAAAAGTTGCATGAAAAATTTAAGAGAAAAAAACTTAAAAATATTAAAAGAAAATCACGTTTATCATGAGAACATGGAACATGACGCCTGTGGTGTTGGATTAGTTGTTTCTACTGAGGGAAAAAAATCAAGAAAAGTAGTTAAAGCAGGTATTGAAGCCTTAAAAGCTGTTTGGCATAGAGGTGCAATTGATGCCGATGGTAAAACTGGCGATGGTGCAGGAATTCATATAGAAATACCTACAGATTTTTTTGTTGAGAAAATTGAAGTCACAGGTCATTCACACGATAATTCTGAATTATGTGTAGGAATGATTTTTTTACCTAGAAATGATTATGGTGCTCAAGAGGCATGTCGAACTATTGTAGAAAGTGAATTAACTCGAAATAATTTTAATATTTATGGCTGGAGACAAGTTCCAGTAAACCCTTCTGTGCTTGGGGAAAAAGCAGAATTAACAAGACCCGAAATTACCCAAATACTTTTTAAACATAATAATAAGAAACTTAAGGACAAGGAACTTAATAGATTACTCTATGAGACAAGGAGAATAATTGAAAAACAATCTTCCAATAATCAGTTAAATGGATTTTATATATGCTCGTTTAGTTCAAAATCTGTAATTTATAAAGGGATGTTTTTAGCTGAGGCTATAGATGATTTTTACCCAGATCTTAAAGATGAGAGATTTATATCAAGATATTCAATTTTTCATCAAAGATTTTCTACAAATACAGCACCAAGTTGGGATTTAGCTCAACCATTTAGATCACTAGCACATAATGGTGAGATAAATACTTTGAAAGGAAATATAAATTGGATGAAAGTTCATGAACAGGAAATGCATTCTCCACTTTTTCAAAATATAGAAAATTTAAAGCCTGTCATACCATCGGGAAATTCGGACTCTGCATCGCTAGATAATGTTTTTGAATTGCTTACCACCTCAGGCCACTCTGCACCTCTAGCTAAATTAATGTTAATACCAGATGCTTGGTCAAAAAAAAGCAAAGTACTTCCAAAAGAACATTTACAATTATTTAATTTTTTAAATAGTTCTATGGAACCTTGGGATGGACCTGCTGCTATTGCAGGAACAGACAATGAATGGGCCATTGTTGCCTCTGATCGTAATGGATTAAGACCGATGAGGTACACTATAACAAATGAAAAACTTTTATTTGCAGGATCAGAAACAGGCATGATTGATATAGATGAAAATAAAATAATTGAAAAAGGTCGATTAGGCCCAGGAGAGATTTTAGGAATTAGAATTGAAAAAGGTAAGATTTTTAGAAACACTGAGATAAAAAATTATTTAGCTAAAGAGTATAAGCATTTTAATAATCAAATTATTGATCTCGACAAAAAATTTCAAATACAAAATGAGAAAAGTTTTTTTCATGGAAATGAACTTAGAGAGAGACAATATTTATTTGGATATAGTTTAGAAGATTTAGAATTAATTTTGCACCCAATGGCAGAAGATGCTAAAGAAGCAACCGGATCTATGGGAGACGACACTCCCCTAGCTGTATTGTCAGATAAATATAGGCCACTTTATCATTATTTTAGACAAAATTTTAGTCAGGTAACGAATCCTCCAATCGACTCATTAAGAGAAAACAAAGTAATGAGTTTGAAAACTAGATTTGGAAATCTTGGAAACATTTTAGATTTTAATACACTAACCGAGGAAAATATTTATGTTTTAGAAAGCCCTATACTTTCAAATACTCAATTTGATAAATTCACGAATTATTTTAAAGAAAATGTTAAAAAAATAGACTGTACTTTTACAATAGAGCAAAGTTTAGAAGAAGCTTTAGATAAAATAAAGAAAGAGGCTGAAATTGCAGTAAGGCAAGGTTTTACCCAAATTGTTTTGACGGATAAAAATGTTTCAGATAACAAACTACCTATCCCAATATTACTTGCAGTTGGAGCAATCAATACTTATTTAATAAAACTCAAATTAAGAGGATATGCATCGATTAATGTTCAAACAGGAGATGCAATGGACACTCATTCTTTTGCAACCATCATAGGTGTTGGCGCAACAACAGTTAATCCATACTTAGCATTTGATAGTTTATATCAACGTTTTAAAAAAAAATTATTTGGTAATTTTGAATTTGATGAATGCGTAAAAAGATATATCAAATCTGTTAATTTGGGTTTGCTGAAAATAATGTCAAAGATGGGAATATCTGTGATTAGTTCTTATAGGGGTGGATGTAATTTTGAAACTGTTGGATTAAGTCGGACAATTGTAAATAATTTTTTTCCTGGTGTCCTTTCCAAAATTTCTGGAATAGGACTTACAGGTATAGAAAAAAAAATAAGGGGCATTCATCAGCAAGCTTTTTCAAAAACCAACAATGTTCTCCCAATTGGAGGAATTTATAGATATAGAAAAACAGGCGAAACTCACCAGTACCAAGGCAGATTGATACACATGTTACAAACTGCTGTTACCAAAGGTTCATATGAAATATATAAGAAATACGCACAGGGTATTTATGATTTACCACCAATAAGTTTAAGAGATCTTGTTGGATTCAAAGAAAAAAATTCTGTTAGTTTAAATGAAGTTGAACCAATAGAAGCAATTTTAAAAAGATTTGGAAGTGGGAGTATGTCTCACGGGGCTTTATCAAAAGAAGCTCATGAAACATTAGCTATTGGCATGAATAGAATTAAAGGAGCTTCATGTAGTGGAGAAGGTGGAGAAGATAAATCTAGGTTTAAAATTTTAAAAAACGGAGATACAGCCAACTCAAGAGTTAAACAAATTGCTTCCGCAAGATTTGGAGTAACAATAGATTATTTAAATAATTGTAATGAGATTGAAATTAAAATTGCACAAGGAGCAAAACCAGGAGAAGGGGGCCAGCTTCCAGGTTTCAAAGTGACTAATGAAATTGCAAAGCTTCGCCATTCAACACCAGGCGTGACACTAATTTCTCCACCACCGCATCATGATATATATTCAATAGAGGATCTAGCTCAATTAATTTATGATCTTAAGCAAATTAATCCTAAAGCTAGAGTAGGTGTAAAACTTGTAGCGTCATCAGGTATAGGCACAATCGCTGCCGGAGTAGCCAAAGCTAAAGCAGATATCATTTTAATTTCGGGACATTCAGGTGGAACCGGAGCTACACCACAAACAAGTGTAAAATATGTAGGTATTCCTTGGGAAATGGGACTTACTGAAGCAAATCAGGTTTTAACTTTGAACAATCTAAGACACAAAGTTACACTAAGAACTGACGGAGGTATTAAAACAGGGAGAGATGTTGTTATTGCTGCAATGATGGGAGCAGAAGAATTTGGAGTTGCAACAACTGCACTTGTTGCAATGGGCTGTATAATGGTTAGACAATGTCATTCAAATACATGTCCAGTCGGTGTTTGTACACAAGATGAAAAATTGAGAGAAAAATTTGTTGGAACTCCAAATAAAGTTGTAAATTTATTTAAATTTATAGCTACTGAGGTAAGAGAAATTTTGGCTGAGCTTGGTTTTAAGAATTTGAATGAGATAATCGGTAGAACAGATTTACTTAGACAAGTTAGTAAAGGCTCTCCTAATTTAGATGATCTGGATTTAAATCCACTATTTGTACAGGCGGACCCAGGAAATAACAAAAGATATTGCGAAAAACAAATTATAAATGAAGTGCCTGATACATTAGATCAAAAGATTTGGCCTATTATAGAAAAAGACATTGAGAATGGAAAAGAAATTAAAAAAGAATTTATAATTCAAAATACTAATAGAGCTGTGGGAACTAGAATTTCATATAACCTTTATAAAAAATATGGCGAAGATAAAATTAAGTCTGAGAGCATTCAATTAAACTTCAAAGGCTCAGCAGGACAGTCATTTGGAGCTTTTGCAATAAAAGGTTTAAAACTTTTGTTAAAAGGAGACGCCAACGATTATGTTGCAAAAGGACTATCTGGAGCAACAGTTACTATTAAACTTCAAGATGAGAGCAACATTAAATCTAAAGAAAATACAATTATTGGAAATACAGTTCTCTATGGTGCAACATCAGGAAATTTATATGCCGCTGGTCAGGCAGGTGAGAGATTTGCGGTTAGAAACTCAGGTGCTAGTGCCGTAGTTGAAGGTTGTGGATCAAATGGATGTGAGTATATGACTGGTGGTACAGTTGTTATATTGGGTCATGTTGGTGACAACTTTGGAGCAGGTATGACGGGTGGAATGGGTTTTGTTTATGACCCAGAAAATATTTTTCAAAATAAAGTAAATCCAGAGTCAATAGTGTGGCAAAAACTAGAAACAGAATTCTGGATTAATAATTTAAAAAAATTAATTGAACAACATTTTCAAGAAACAAATTCAGAAGTTTCAAAAAGAATTATAGAAAATTTTTCTCAAGAAATTCAAAATTTTTATCAAGTATGTCCAAAAGAAATGCTAAATAAACTTGAAAAACCAATCACTAATAAGCAAAGTAACCTTGCTAGTTAATGCAAGAAATCAATTTATTTTGTTTTGGTTTTGGTCAAGTTGGAAAAGAATTTGTTAGGAAACTTCTAAAAAAAAAAATTAAAGTTAACTTACTTACTACAAGTAGAAAAAAAACTGGGCAATACAAATATTTAAACTTAAAGTTTACAAATTTTAATTTTGATGAAAATAGATTTGATAAAAAGTTATTATTAAAAATTAAAAAATTCAGCCATATACTTATCTCAACACCACCTGTAAATTCTAAAGATCTTTTTTTAGAATTGCTTAAATCAAATTATAATCTTTTAACTGAGTCTAAATGGATAACTTATTTATCTTCAACTAGTGTTTATGGAGACCATAAAGGCAGATGGGTTGATGAAAATTCAAAATTAAATCCAAATAGTAAAAATGGAAAGATTAGACTAAAGATTGAAAATAAATGGAAAATTTTATCTAAGGACCATCCGATCCAAATTTTCAGACTTGCAGGTATTTACTCAAAAAAAAAAAATTTATTAACAAGAATTAAAAAAAATAATCTAATAATAAAAAAAAAAAATCACAAGTTTTCTAGGGTTCATATTGAAGACATTTCTGGATTTTTGTTAAGTAGTTTAAAAAATTTTAAGTCAGGTGAGATTTTTAACATTTCTGATGATAAACCAATTTCGAATGAAGAGCTACTAAATGAAGTATTAGAGAGATATAATTTAAAACTGCCAACTATCTTGGATTTCAAAAATATTAAAAATCCAACTTTGAAAGAATTTTATTCATCGTCCAAACAAATAAAAAATAGTAAAGCAAAAATTTTCTTTAATTATAAATTACTTTATCCCACAATACGCGAAGGTCTTAATTTATTATAGATTACGCTAATTTCATTTGTAAGTTGCCTCAGATTATTTTTTTTTGATAAACTATGATCGCCATTTTTTATAATAATCAATTTTTTTTTTGCATTTTTAAAAATTTTCATTATTTTTTTTGAAATAAAAATTGGCACAACATTATCTTTTTTACCGTGTAGTATTGTAAGAAATATTTTGTAATTGAAAATTTTATTAAATATTTTATTTTTTCTTCCATCTCTTATTAAATTATAGGAAATATTATATTCAAAACCTCCACGATTAAAAATATGAAATTTTTCTTTAATTAATTTTTTCTTAACTTTGCTAGTAAACTTATTCCACATCAGCCTTTCTAAAAATTCAGGTGCTGGCGCAATACCGATAAATCCAACAATTTTCTTTTTAAAAGTTCTAAAAAGATTTAGTCCAATCCAACCACCCATGCTTGAACCAACTAAAATTAATTTTTTCTTTTTCAATATTTTGCTTATTAATTTTTTAGAATCTTGCGTCCAGGTTGTGATTGTACCGTCTTCAAATTTTCCATATGATTTTCCATGGCCAGAATATTCTAAAGCTAAAAAACCTATTTTTCTTTTTTTACAAAATTTATATAAAGCTTTTGGTTTATTACCTTCAATATCAGATTTGAAACCATGCAAAAAAACTACAAATATGTCCTTTGACGTATTGTTAAACAAATATCTTATTTTTTTTTTCTTAGAAATTTTAATAAATTTAAAATTTGGCATAAAATTTACTGATAAGTTATGATAATATCATAAACAAAGAAATGTCATCAAAAATAAAAATTCTGCAAGTTATACCCAAGCTTGGATACGGTGGAGCAGAAACAGGTTGTTATGACATCGCTCATTATCTTTATGAGAAGAATTGTAAGTCTTATATAGTTACAAGCGGTGGAGATTTACTTAAATTTGTTGATAAAAAAAAAGTCAAGATAATCAGACTGCCAGTACAAAGTAAAAATCCATTATTAATTTTAATTAATTCAATTATTTTAACCTTTATAATTTTTATACTTAATATTGATATTGTGCATGCTAGAAGTAGGGCTCCAGCTTGGTCATGTTATTTAGCAACGAAGATTACCAGAAGAAATTTTGTTACAACATTTCACGGAACATATAATTTTAGCACCAAGCTAAAAAAATTTTATAACTCAATTATGTTAAGATCAAAATTAATAATAGCAGGATCAAATTTTATCTTTTCACATATCAAGGAAAATTATTCAGAATTTATTGATTTAAACAAAAAATTGATGGTTATATTTAGAGGTATTAATGTAGATTATTTTGATCAAACATCATTAATTGAAAATGATGAAATAAAACTCAAAAAAAAATGGGAAATTGAGGAAAATAAAAAAATAATATTAATGCCAGGTAGACTTACATCCTGGAAAGGCCAAGAATTGTTTATAGAGGCTATAAATTTGGTAAATATTGAACTTGGTTACGAAGCCTTTTATGCAGTTATTTTAGGAAGTGAACAAGGTAGGGATTTATATAAAAAAAAACTAATTCGTTTGAGCGAACAATATAGAATGACAAAGCAATTAAAATTTATTGATAACTGTAAAAATATGGCTTTGGCTTATAAAATTTCTGATATAATTGTATCGGCTTCAATCGAACCCGAAGCCTTTGGAAGAGTTGCAGTCGAAGCTCAATCAATGCAGAAAATAATTATTGCAAGTAATATTGGAGGATCAAATGAAACCATAGTTGATGAAAAAACTGGCTTTTTATTTGAAAATGGAGATGCAAAATCTTTAAGTAAAAAAATTATAAGAGTGTTAAATATGGATAAAAATATATTAAAAAGTATAGGTGATGAAGGTAGAAAAAACGTAATTAAAAAATTTAATGTTGAAAAAATGTGTTTTTCTACTTATTCAGAGTATAAAAAATTAATAAACTAATGTTAAATATAACACTACCAGATGGAAACATAATCAAGTTTCCAAAAAAAGTTACAGGTTTAGAAATTGCTGAGAAAATAAGTAAATCTCTATCCAAACAGGCATTGATAATGAGTGTTAATGGAGAATTAAAAGATTTATATTTTGAAGTTGAAAAAGATAGTTCTATAAAATTTTTCACATCTAAAGATCCAGAAGGTCTTGAAGCAATGAGACATGATACTACTCATATTATGGCTATGGCTGTTCAAGAGCTATTTCCAGGTACAAAATTAGCAATAGGACCCGCGATTAAAGATGGCTTCTATTATGATTTTTCTAGAGAAGAGCCATTTACACCAGATGACTTAGGTAAAATAGAAAACAAAATGAAGGAAATTGTTGAGAAAGATGAGAGAACAAGAAGAGAGGTTTGGGAAAGAAAAAAAACAAAAGATCACTATCGTAAGCTAGGTGAGAAATATAAGGTTGAGCTAGTTGATATGATACCTGAGGGAAATGAAGTATCTATTTATTATCATGGTAAATGGTATGACCTTTGTAGAGGACCTCATTTATTATCTACAGGCAAAATTGGTAAATTTTTTAAATTAACAAAAGTAGCGGGAGCATATTGGCGAGGTAACTCAAACAATGAGATGCTTCAAAGAATCTATGGAACAAGCTGGGCAACAAAAAAAGATTTAGATGATTATCTAACGAGAATTGAAGAAGCTGAAAAACGTGATCACAGAAAACTAGGAAAGTTAATGGATCTTTTTCATTTTAGAGAAGAGAGTCCCGGGGCAGTATTTTGGCACGAAAAAGGTTGGATGCTATTTCAAAAACTGGTTTCATATATGAGATATAAACAAGATAAAGCAGGATATAAAGAAATTAATACACCAGAAATTTTAGATAGATCTCTATGGGAAAAATCTGGTCATTGGGAAAAATTTGGAGCAAATATGTTTACTTCCAAAACACCTGATCAAAAAATTTTTGCGATTAAACCTATGAATTGTCCTGGTTGTGTTCAAGTATTCAATCAAGGTTTAAAAAGTTATAGAGACCTACCATTTAAAATGTCTGAATTTGGAAAGGTACATAGATACGAACCATCCGGCGCATTGCATGGACTTTTAAGAGTTAGAGCATTTACTCAAGATGACGCTCATATTTTTTGTACAGAAGATCAAATTACAGAAGAATGTCTCTCAGTAACAAATTTAATATTAGAAATTTATAAGGACTTAGGATTTGACAATGTAATACTAAAATATTCTGACAGACCAGATTTGAGAGTTGGAGATGATGCTGTGTGGGATAAGTCTGAGGCAGCACTATTAAAAGCCGTTGAGGCTTCAAAATTGGAATATAGCATTAACAAGGGTGAAGGTGCTTTTTATGGACCAAAGATAGAATTTGTTTTAAGAGATGCAATTGGTAGAGACTGGCAATGTGGAACATTGCAAGTTGATTTGAATTTACCAGGAAGATTGGGAGCAAGTTATATTGAAAAAGATGGATCAAAAAAAGTTCCTGTTATGCTTCACAGAGCATTGTTTGGTTCACTAGAAAGATTCATAGGAATTTTAATAGAAAACTATGCAGGAAAATTACCTTTTTGGATTTCACCACTTCAAACTGTTATAATTCCTATTTCAGAGGACTTTAATGAATATGCTTTATCTGTTTATAAAAAAATAAAAAATTCAGGTATTTCTTGTGAGGTAGATTTAAAAAATCATAATTTAAATTATAAAATTCGTGAACATTCGAACTCAAGGGTCCCAATGCTATTAATTTGTGGAAAAAAAGAAGTTGACTCTAATGCAGTAACTATTAGAAGATTGGGATCAAATAAACAAGAAAATATGTTATTAGAAGAATTTATTAAAACACACATAGCCTTAAACAAAGCCCCATCAATTTAGTGCCAGAATTTAAACAAAACTTTTTTCAAAGAAGAAATAAATCTTACGGACCCAGATATAATAACAGAATAAATTCTTCAGAAGTTCAGGTAATTGATAGCGAGGGAGAAAATTTAGGTATTTTAAATACACAAGAAGCAATCAACAAAGCAAAAAATAAAGGTTTAGATTTAATCGAAATTGCACCAAATTCAAAACCACCTGTATGCAAAATTATGGATATTGGAAAGTACAAATATGACCAACAAAAAAAAGCTAGCAAAGCAAAAAAAAACCAAAAAAAAGTCGAATTAAAAGAAATCAAATTAAGACCAGTTACCGAAGTTCATGATTATACTTTTAAAATTAAAAATGCACAGAAATTTCTTTCAAAAGGTGACAAAGTCAAATTTACTATAAAATTTAAAGGTAGAGAACTTCAACATGTAAATCTTGGCAATGAGTTGATGGATAAGATAAAAGTAGATATGGAAAATATAGGAAAAATAGAACTTCAGCCAAAATTTGATGGAAAACAAATGATTATGGTAGTTCAACCAGTATAATTATTCTGGTTGTAAAAAAGTTTGTATTTTGTATAACCCCATAAAAATTATGCCTAAATTAAAAACTAAAAGCTCAGCAAAAAAAAGATTTAAAATTACATCTAGAGGAAAAGTAGTTATGCCTCAAGCTGGTAAGAGACATGGTATGATTAAAAGAACTAATTCACAAATAAGAAAACAAAGAGGCACAACTATAATGTCAAAGCAAGATAGCAAGATTGTAAAATCGTATATGCCTTATAGTTTGAGAGGATAAAATGGCTAGAGTAAAAAGAGGAGTTACTAGTAAAGCTAAGCATAAAAAAGTTTTAAAAGCTGTAAAAGGACAATACGGCAGAAGAAAAAATACCATTAGAGTTGCAAAACAGGCAATGGAAAAAGCAATGCAATATGCTTATAGAGATAGAAGAAATAAAAAAAGAGATTTTAAGTCTTTGTGGATCCAAAGGATCAATGCAGGTGTAAGAAATGAAGGTCTTACATATTCAAAATTTATTAATGGATTGAACAAATCGGGTATTAAATTAGATAGAAAAATTTTAGCTGAAATTGCTTACGAAAATCCTCAGGCCTTTAAAACAATAGTTAAAAAAGCTCAAGCAGCATTGAACTAATCTTTCTATTGTTTTTCTATTCTTAACAAATATTCTATCAAAATGTCTGAAATTGAAAAAATTAAATCAGAATATTTAAAGAAGTTAGATAGTTGTAATAATATCGAAAATATTAGCCAAATTAAAAATGAACTATTTGGCAAAAGTGGAACAATTACAAATCAATTTAAACTAATTGGTTCAAAATCTGAAAATGAAAAAAAAATATTTGCATCTCAAATAAATGAATTAAAAAATTTACTACAAGATAAATTAAATCAAATAACAAAAAAAATTGAGATAAAAGAAATCAATACAAAATTAGAAAATGAAAAAGTAGATGTTACATTACCTGAACGATCATTTAAAAGAGGTAAAATTCATCCAGTTTCACAAGTAATCGACGAAATATCCTCAATATTTTCCGAGATTGGTTTCAGTGTTGCGGAGGGTCCAGATGTAGAAAATGAATATAATAATTTTACTGCATTAAATACACCACCCAATCATCCTGCAAGAGATATGCATGACACTTTTTATTTGAGTGATGACAAAAACTTGTTATTAAGAACACATACTTCTCCAGTCCAAATTAGAACAATGCTTAAGGGCAAGCCTCCATTTAAAATAATAGCTCCGGGCAGAACTTACAGATGCGATAGCGATCAAACACATACACCAATGTTTCATCAATTAGAAGGTTTACATGTTGATAAAGATATTAATATGGGACATCTTAAAGGTTGCCTAAATTATTTTATTAAAGAATTTTTTGAGGTCGAAAAATTAAAAATGAGATTTAGACCAAGCCATTTTCCATTTACTGAACCTTCTGTAGAGGTTGATATTGGATATGACCTAAAAGATGGAGAGATAATTATTGGTGAGGGAGATAAATGGTTAGAAATTCTTGGATGTGGAATGGTTCATCCAAATGTTTTAATAAATTCAAAAGTAGATCCTTCTAAGTATCAAGGCTTTGCTTTTGGAATAGGTATAGACAGATTAGCCATGTTAAAATATGGAATTAAAGATTTAAGATCATTTTTTGAATGTAATTATAAATGGTTGAACCATTATGGATTTGATCCAGTAGATGTACCCACAAATTATAGAGGTTTAAGCAGATGAGGTTTACCTTTGAATGGTTAAAAGAGCACCTTGATACTAAAAAAACTGAAAGACAAATATTAACAATTTTAAATAGTATTGGATTGGAGGTTGAGTCTGTTGGCCCAGTTAAAGATAACCTATCAGATTTTAAAGTCGCAAAAATTATAAAAGCAGAAAAACATCCCAACGCAGATCGGCTGAAATTATGTGATGTAGATATTGGAAATAAAAATATTCTGAAAGTTGTTTGTGGAGCCCCAAATGCACAAGACGGCTTAATAACAGTATATGCGCCACCTGGATCAATTATTCCTAAAAGCAATATGAAACTAGAGATATCTAAAATTAGGGGCGTAACCTCTCATGGTATGCTTTGCTCAGAAGCAGAATTAAAAATATCAGGAGAGAGCAAAGGCATAATATCTTTAGATGATAAATATAAAAACAAAATAGGAGAAAGTTATTTTAAATCAAAATCTGAAAATGTAATTGAGCTTTCAATTACCCCAAACAGACCAGACTGTTTAGGTGTTCGTGGAATTGCACGTGATCTTGCTGCTGCTGGAGCAGGTAAAATTAAAAAAATTAAAAATGCCAAACTTAAAAAAAATAATAGTAAGTTTAATGTAACCATTGCTAAAAATAAAAATGAATCTTGCACGATTTTTGGAAGCTGTTTAATTACAAATATTAAAAATAAAGAAAGTCCAAAGTGGCTTAAGGATAGATTAACAGCAGTGGGGCTGAGGCCAATTTCAGCTGTAGTAGATGTAACTAATTTTATAATGTTAGATTTAAATAGACCATTACATGCATATGATATCGATAAAATAAATAAAAGAATAATTGTAAGAGATTCAAAAAAAGGTGAGACATTAGATGCATTAGATAAAAAAAAATATGAGTTAACTGATGGAATGTGTGTTATTGCAGATGAAAGTGGTCCGTTAGGCTTAGGTGGAATAATTGGTGGCAATAGTTCCTCTACTCAAATAAGTACAAAAAATATTCTTATAGAGTCAGCATACTTTGACCCATCGATAACTAGAAAAACATCGAAAATGCTAAATCTAAATAGTGACGCAAAATACAGGTTCGAAAGAGGCATAGATCCAAACTCTATTGAGATTGGACTACAAAAAGCATCGGAAATGATTACTAAAATTTGTGGTGGAGAAACAAGTAAATTTCAAATTACAAAAACAAAAAAAATGTCTCAAAGACAAATTCAGTTAGAAAATAATTTTCCATCAAAAGTTCTGGGAATAAATGTTAATCTTAAAGAGATAATTACTATATTAAACAATTTAGGTTTTAATACGAAAAAAAATAAAAATAACATTTCTGTTAAAATTCCAACTTGGAGGCCTGATATAGCTGGCAAAATTGATTTAGTTGAAGAAATTATTAGAATAAAAGGTCTTGAAACAATTAAGTCATTTGAACCTAAAAAAATTAGGACCAATCAAACTTTGAACAACCAACAGAAGCATTTTCACTTAACGCAAAGATCAATTGCATCAAGAGGTTATCTCGAAGCTATTACATGGTCGTTTTCAAATGAAAAAATAAATAATTTTTTTTTAAATTCAAAAAAAACTAATAAACTTATAAATCCAATTAGCTCTGATCTTGGAGTCTTAAGAAATTCAATTTTTTCAAATTTAGTTGAAAAAGTTCGGGAAAATATAAACAGAGGGGAGAATAATATTTCTTTATTTGAAATAGGTCCAATTTTTGAAGGCAAACAACCAGGGGAACAAGTCATAAATGCATGTGCAGTTTCAGCTGGATCAGCCTCCTATCAAAACTGGAATGAAAAAGAAAGACTACTAGATGTATTCGATGTCAAACGTGATCTACTTCATACATTGAATGAGCTTGGAACAGACAAGGACCAAATTATTGTTGAAACCGAAAATTTACCTAACTATTATCATCCTGGTAAGAGTGGAAATATCTCCTTTTTGAATAAACCAAATAACCATTTTGCATCATTTGGAGAATTACATCCAAATATTATTAACAAATTAGACATCAAAACAAGATCTCTTGTTGGTTTCGAATTAAATTTAGACAAATATGTAGCATTCAAAGAATTAAATAAAAAATTAAAAGTTAATTATAAATTCTCAGAGTATCAAAAATCTGAAAGAGATTTTGCATTTATAATTGATAAAAATATTCAAGCCCAAGAAATATTAAACATAATAAAAAATGTTGACTTAAGTTTAATAAAAGATATCTCAATTTTTGATTTGTACGAGGGTAATAAAATTCCAAATGGAAAAAAATCTTTAGCATTTAAAGTTATTATCCAATCAGATGATAAAACTCTTACTGATAATGATATAAACAGAGTTTCAAACAAGATTATTAAAACAATTGAGGAAAAGACTAGCTCAAAATTAAGATCTTAATGGACAACATTGATAATATCAGAAATTTTGCAATAATAGCTCATATAGACCATGGAAAATCTACTATAGCAGACAGAATAATTCATAGGTGTGGAGGTTTAACCGATAGAGAGATGAAAGCCCAAGTTCTCGACTCAATGGATATAGAAAGAGAAAGAGGGATAACAATAAAAGCTCAAACTGTAAAATTAAATTACAAATCAAAGAGTGGAAAGGAGTACATTTTAAATATAATTGATACGCCTGGACATGTGGATTTTAGCTATGAGGTAAGCAGATCTTTATATGCATGTGAAGGATCAATACTAATTGTTGATAGCACGCAAGGAGTTGAGGCGCAAACTCTTGCAAATGTTTATCAGGCCCTAGATATGAATCACGAAATAATTCCTATATTAAATAAGATTGATCTTCCTGCTTCTGATTTAGATCGAACCTCGAAGCAAATAGAGGATGTAATCGGTATAGATACAAATAACGCTATACCTTGTTCAGGAAAAACAGGAGAAGGAATAGAAGATATATTAGAAGCCATAGTAAATAATCTTCCTGCCCCTAAAGGTAATAAAAATAATAAGTTGAAGTGTTTATTGGTTGATAGTTGGTACGATACTTATTTAGGTGTTGTTACTTTAGTTAGAGTTATTGATGGTAAAATAAATAAAAACATGAAAATTAAAATGATGTCAACTAATCAAGAGTACATCGTTGAAAAAGTTGGAGTCTTTACACCAAAACCTAAAGATATAAACGAACTCAATTCTGGAGAAATTGGCTTTATAATTACAGGAATAAAAAATCTTTCGGATACAAAGGTTGGTGATACTATTTGTGAAGCAAGCAAACCATTAGAAAAAACCTTGCCAGGTTTTAAACCAAGTAAACCAGTGGTCTTTTGTGGGTTATTTCCCGTTGACAGTTCCGATTATCAAAAGCTTAAAGATGGACTTGCTAAACTCCAATTAAACGACGCAAGTTTTTCATTTGAAGCTGAGTCATCCTCTGCACTAGGCTTAGGTTTTAGATGTGGTTTTTTGGGTTTGTTGCATTTAGAGATAATTACCGAAAGATTAGAAAGGGAATTTGATATCAATTTAATTACTACTACACCAGGCGTTGTATACAAAGTTCATTTAAATAATGAAAAAATAATTGAACTACAGAATCCCTCTAGTCTTCCTGATCCTACTTTAATAAAGCTTATCGAAGAACCATGGATAAAAGCAACTGTAATTACTCCTGATGAATATCTTGGGTCTATAATAAAACTATGTCAAAATAAACGCGGTATACAAACTAATCTAAGTTATTCAGGAAATAGAGCTGTAATCAATTATGAATTGCCCCTTAATGAAGTAGTATTTGATTTTAATGATAAACT
>MDTD01022388.1_pt1 | contig 16516 bp, 16 predicted proteins | sample 811221 | NCBI WGS metagenome assembly MDTD01 (sample SAMN05326646, study PRJNA326480) | marine metagenome | isolation source: seawater | place: Pacific Ocean: South West | collected 2011 | reverse complement strand
TACAAATGCATTTTCCTCACTGATCATTTCCATCTTATTTTTTACTATTAAGTTTTGTAAATGATATAATTTTTTTTCGTTGCCTGGAATGATTTTAGACGAAAAGATCACACAATCACCTTTTTCTAAATGAACTTCAGGATGTACACCGTTAATGATCCTGTTCATTGCTCCCATTGGTTCGCCCTGACTACCTGTGGCTAAGTATAAAATTTTATTTTTTTGTATTTTTTTTGCATCCTTTGGTTCCAAGGGTTCGATTAGCCCTTGAAGATAACCACATTTTCTCGCTGCCTTATAAATTCTTTGCATTGATCTTCCTACCAAACAAATAGCTCTTCCTATTTTTTTTGCACAATAAAAGATTGACTCCATTCTAGCAACGTTTGATGCAAATGATGTAACAAGTATTCTATTTGTTTTTATCTCCATAATCCTTAAAAGACTATCTCTTACTTCCGACTCGGATCCAGCTCTTCCAGGACTAAAAATATTAGTAGAGTCGCAAATCATTGCTGAGACACCCTTGTTTCCGATAGACTTTAGTTTTTGTTCATCTATTTGGCTTCCAATTAATGGATTAGGATCAATTTTCCAATCTCCGGTGTGTAGAACAGTGCCAAGAGGAGTTTTTATACTTAATCCATTTGGTTCCAAGATAGAGTGGGTTAAAGTAACAAAGTCTATCTCAAAGTCACCAAGTTTTATTTTACTGTTAAGTGGAACTACCTCTAGATAGGACGTAATATCAATTTTTTTTTCTTTAAATTTTTCCAAAATTAAAGCAGCTGTAAATGGTGTTGCATACATTTTACATTTTAAATAAGGCCAAATATGAGCTACAGCTCCAATATGATCCTCATGAGCGTGTGTTAAAACAATACCAAGTAAATCGTTTTTCTTATCAATTATGAAACCTGCATCTGGCATAATTAAATCAATTCCTGGAACAGAGTCGTCTGCAAAAGAAACGCCCATATCAACTATTATCCATTTTTGATTATCATCGTTGCCATATGCATATAAATTCATGTTGCCGCCGATTTCCCCTGATCCACCTAATGGACAAAAAATTAATTTCTCTTTACTCATAATAATTCCACATAAACCTTTGAAATTCCCTTTATTGTAATATCTTGATCTACAACAGCCTTTTTTTTTATAACTTTCTTAAATAAGTTTGCATATCCACCAGTTAATATTATTTTATAATTCTTTTTCCAGTTTAAAGTTATTTTATTAATTATATTATTTATCAATCCTTCATAACCCCAGATAAAGCCTGCATTTAATGCGTCTTTTGTATTTTTTCCATAACTACTTTGCTTATTTTTTAAATTGAACAATGGTAACAAGGCGGTTGATTGACTTAAATTTTTTATAGATGATTTTACACCTGGAGCTATAACGCCTCCCTCATAAACACCTTTTTTTACAATATCAAAAGTAGTCGCAGTACCGAAATCAATGATTAAACAATTTTTAAACTTTTTTCCTTCAATAGAGTTAACAATCCTATCAGATCCAAGCTGACTCATGTCCTTGAGATTAATCTTAATCATCTTTTTTAAATTCAGTTTTTTTATTTCAATCACGTTTAGACTCATTCCTTTTAAATTATTTTTAATACACTTAAAAGCTAAAGGTACCACACTTGAGAACAAAATTTTATTTTTTACTTTAATTTTTAAAAGTTTTTTAAAAATCTTTCTTAAATACCCTTTAATAAATATTTTTTTTGTATCAAAAATAATTGATTTTATAATTTTGGATTTTTTATTTAATATACAAATTCTAGTAGAAGTATTTCCTATATCACCAACAATGAAGTACATTTAAATTATTTATATTTCCTTTTTAGCTCTAAAAATGACAAATGATAAGTATCTTTAAGAAATCTTCCATAAGCTGTGACTATGTTTTTCAAAATTTTTTGATTACTTATTCTCTTTCTGACTATATTTTTTAAACATGTTGAATTAAAGCTTTTGTTTTCCGGGGCTACATTGGTATTTAATCCAATACCAACTATTAAATAGTTAAAAAGATTATAATTAATTGTTTCTTGCAAAATCCCACAAAATTTTTTTTTGTTAAATAATAAATCATTAGGCCACTTAATTCTAATTTTTTTTGAGATTCTTCTAGAAATTATTTTCTTAATCAAAAATGCATTAAGGATGGCAAATTGTTTAAAATTGATTTTTCTATGATTTAATTTAAAAAAAATCGAGATAAATAAGTTTCCTTTTTTCGATACCCATTTTTTTCCTACTCTACCTCTACCGCCAGTTTGTCTTTCGGCTATAATAATAGTAGGTTCGTAAGTTTTTTTTTTAATTAGTTTTATTGCAATATCATTTGTGCTTTTTACTGTTTTAAATTTTTTAATTCTAATTTTCATGAACTTACAAATAAAGTATCAACTAAATTATTCAAAGTTGAAGGGTATAAAAAAAAAGTCACTAAAATTGCACAACTAGTGAAAATAGATATTTGAGCAGTTCTATTTTTAGCGGTTTCATAAGTAATTACATTATCGTCAAAATAAATTGTTTTTATAATTTTCAAGTAATAAAAGGCTGACATGACTGTTGTAAGCAAACCAATTATTGCTAGTGCGTACATTTCTTGTTCGAGTACAGCAACAAAAATATAAAATTTGGCAAAAAATCCTCCTAAGGGTGGTACGCCAGCCAATGAAAATAATATAATAAGTAAAGAGATCGCCAGCAGAGGATGTTTTTTCGAAATACCTGATAAATCAGAAATGTTCTCCTTATACTTTCCATCTTTTTTTAATAAATAAAGACATGAGAAAGCTCCAATGTTCATAATTACATAAATTGAGATATAAACTATTGCACTTTGATATCCAGAAATTGCGCCTGTAGCCACTCCTGCTAATGCATAACCAATGTGCCCGATTGAACTGTAAGCTAAAAGTCTTTTAAAGTTTTTTTGAACCATTGCTGCAACCGCTCCAAGAATCATTGATGCTATGGAAATAAAAATTATGATTGTTTGCCATTCTAGCAAGATATTAGAAAAAGGAATAAACATAAATTTTATTAATAAAGCTAATCCTGCAACTTTAGGCACTACGGCAAAATAACTAGTAATAGAAGTGGGTGCTCCTTCATAAACATCAGGAGTCCACATATGAAAAGGCACAGCTGAAACTTTAAACGCAAGTCCCACTAATATGAACACCATTGCAAATACGGCACCGGTGTTTTCTTTATTAAGTTGACCAGCAATTAAATCGAAATTTGTTGAACCAGTAAATCCATATAATAAAGAACATCCATATAATAATAATCCTGAAGATAATGCACTTAGCACAAAGTATTTTATTCCAGACTCAGTCGATTTCAAATTATCTCTGTCAATTGAAGCTAGTATGTAAAGCGATAAAGATTGCAATTCTAAACCTAAATAAAAAAGAATTAAGTCATTAGCACTGACCATAAAAAACATTCCTAAAATTGAAAGTAAAATAATGATAGGATATTCAAATTTATCTAATTTGTTTTCTACAATAAAATTTTTTGATGAATTAAGAACAAACAATGATGATAGCAGGATCAAAATTTTAAAATAATTAGAAAATGCGTCTCTGGTAAAACTATCTAAAAATATTTTTTCCTCATTATTTGGATTTGTTATTATAATTGCAATAGTGATAATTATTATTAATGAGGTTAAATTGAATATTATATTAAAACTTTTTTTTATAAAAACACCAAGCATCAAAATTGAAAAAACTGATAAAGATAAAAAAATCTCAGGAAAAAGTATATTTAAATTATTAATCATATTTAATTTGAAGTTAAAGCAGTTTGATAATTATTTATCAGGCTATTCACTGATACACTAAAAGTTTCCATTAATGGGAGTGGATAGAAGCCAAAAAAAATAATTAAAAATGCCAATGAAACTAACATTATAATTTCTGATTTATTAATATCGTTTAAATTTTTAATTTCAGAATTGTTCGCGGTACCAAAAATTACTCTTTTTGTTAACCAAAGCATGTAGGCTGCTCCTAGGACTACCCCAAATGTTGCTAACATAGCTGCTAGATAACTTTTTTGAAAAGTTCCAGTTAAAACAAGAAATTCTCCTAAAAATCCAGAAGTTCCAGGTAGTCCGAGAGCTGCTAAAGCAAATATTAAGAATAAAAAAGAGTATTTTGGAATATAATTTACTAAACCACCATAATTGCTAATCATTCTTGAATGTAATCTATCGTAAACTACTCCTACGCATAAAAATAGTGCTGCTGAAATTAATCCATGACTGATCATTTGGTATATACTTCCTTCAATGCCTTGTTTTGTTAATGTAAAAATTCCTAAAGTTACGTATCCCATATGAGCAACAGACGAGTATGCAATTAATTTCTTCATATCATCTTGCATGAGAGCTACTAAAGAGGTGTAAATGATTGCAATAATGCTTAAAGTATAAATTAAAGGTGTAAAATATTCTGAGGCTATAGGAAACATAGGTATTGAGAATCTTAAAAAACCATAACCTGCCATTTTTAATAAAATTGCAGCAAGTATAACAGAACCTGCTGTTGGCGCTTCAACATGAGCATCTGGTAACCATGTATGTACTGGCCACATAGGCATTTTAACTGCAAATGAGCTTAAGAAAGCTAGCCATAAAATATTTTGGTACTCTTTTGGAATTTTTATCTCGTATATTTGTGTTATATCAGTGGTACCTGTAAGCCAATAAATGACTATGATAGCTACAAGCATTAAAACTGAACCAAGTAAAGTAAAAAGAAAAAATTTAAACGCTGAATAAACTCTTCTTGGACCGCCCCAAACACCAATAATCAAAAACATTGGTATTAATCCTGCCTCAAAAAATAAATAAAAAATTACAAGATCGAGTGAACAAAATACCCCAATCATAAATGTTTCTAAAATTAAAATAGCTATTAAAAATTCTTTAACCCTTACTTTGACACTATTTACACAAGATATAATACAGATAGGAGTGATAAAAGTTGTTAAAACAATAAAAAGAATTGAAATGCCATCTACACCTAATTTAAATTTTATAAAATTATTTATCCATGATTTTTCTTCTACAAACTGAAATTCAGAAATATTTAAATCTAAAGAATACCAAAGAAATAAAGAGAGAAAAAAAGTAGCAACACTACTAAATAGAGAAATATAAATTGAGCTGTAATTACTTTTTTTATCTCTAGAAAGTAAAATAAAAATAGAACCAATTAAAGGAAGAAAGATTAATGTTGATAATATCGGAAAATTCATTTTATTTTAAAATCAAGTAAGTTAATAGAATTGATAAACCTAGTAACATCACAAAAGCATAATCGTAAATAAATCCTGTTTGAAGACGACCTGTTTTATTGGCGATAATTTTAACTAGTTTTGAAATACCATCAGGACCAAACTTGTCGATAATACCTATATCTCCTTTTTTCCAAAAAAATGAACCTATTTTTTTCAATGGATTCACAAATACTTTTTCGTAAAGTTCATCAATATACCACTTATTAAGTAAAAAATTATACAAAGGCATATTAGTATTTTTAAAGTCCTCTAAGACTTTTGGATTTATAATGTAAAAATAAAATGAAATCGGTATAGAAGCTAAGACTACAGTTGGCGTAATCAACAAAAACCAAAGTGGAATGGATTTATTTGTTAATTCCTTTAAAAAAAATATTGAGTTTTGCCAAAAATCAGTACTTTGATGTCCTATAAATGTATCTTTGAAGAGGTATCCTGAAAATAATGCGCCGATGCTTAAAATTACCAAAGGTACTAACATAACTACGGGTGACTCATGTGTCTCGTTTATAGAAAATTTTCTGTTATTAAAAGGTCCGTGGAAAGTTTTAAGAAATAATCTCCAAGAGTAAATAGAAGTTAAAAATGCCGTAAGAATACCTATGGTGGCCGCATAATTTCCCAAGGATGAATTTTTTAAATATGCGAATTCAATGATTGCATCTTTGGAGTAAAAACCTGAAAGAAAAGGAAATCCAGTTAATGCTAAGGTACCTAGTAACATAAACACATAAGTGTAAGGAAGTTTCTTTCTTATCCCACCCATATTTCTAATATCTTGTTCATCCTTAAATGCATGTATTACAGAGCCAGCACCTAAGAACAGTAACGCTTTAAAGAAAGCATGTGTAAAAAGATGAAACATTGCCACATGATAGGCTCCGACACCCGCTGCAAAAAACATGTAACCTAATTGACTACATGTGGAATAAGCAATTATCTTTTTTATATCATTTTGTACTAAAGCAACGGATGCAGCAAATATTGCTGTGATCATTCCTACAACAGTGACTAGATTTAAAGCAACTTGAGAATATTCAAACATTGGGGAACACCTGACAACAAGAAAACCTCCTGCCGTAACCATTGTAGCTGCATGAATTAAAGCTGATACTGGTGTAGGTCCCTCCATAGCATCAGGCAACCAGGTATGTAGTAGAAATTGTGCTGATTTACCCATTGCACCAATAAATAAGAATATACAAATGAGTGTTATCAAATTAATCTCAAAACCAAAAAAAAGTATTTTTTTTTCAGCTAATAAATTAGTAGCACGAAAAGTTTCGTCAAAATTTATTGTGCCAAAAAAGAAAAATATTAAAAAAATTGCGATAGCAAGTCCAAAGTCTCCAATTCTATTAACAATAAATGCTTTTATTGCTGCATTATTTGCCGTCTCTTTTTTATACCAAAAACCTATCAATAGATAAGAACATAAACCTACACCTTCCCATCCGAAAAATAATTGTAAAAAATTATCTGAAACAACTAAAGCCAGCATTGAAAAAGTAAATAACGACAGATATGACATAAATCTTGGTTTATGAGGATCGTGACTCATATAACCTATAGAATAAATATGCACTAAGGCCGAAACAAAAGTTACAACTACCAGCATTACTGAGCTTAATGGATCAACATAAATCGACCAATTTGCTGTGAAGCCTCCAGAACTTATCCATTCAAAAATTAAATAATTTCCATAAATGTCATTTTGAAGTCCATTCCAAAAAACTAGAATTGATAGAACCGCTGAAATACTTACGAATAGACTTGTTGTAATTTCAGTAAAGAAATTATTAAAAGATTTACCTAAGTATCCTATTACGGAACCAATTAATGGCAAAAATAGTATCGCGTATTCCATTTAACCTTTCATGCCGTGGATATCCTCTACTCTTATGGAGCCTCTGTTTCTGTAATAAACTACAATAATTGCAAGGCCTATTGCTGCCTCGGCTGCTGCAACTGTTAAAATAAGCATTGTAAAAATTTGACCTACAATGTCACCAGAAAATATAGAAAATGAAATTAGGTTAATATTAACTGCTAGTAAAATTAATTCTATGGACATTAAGATCACTATTACATTTTTTCTATTTAAAAAAATTCCAATAACACCTAAGAAGAAAATTATAGCACCTAACGATAAGTAGTGACCTAATCCTATTTCAATCATCTAAACTTACTCCTTGATTGGACTTAACCTCTTTAAGTTCTACAGCAGTTGATGGATTTCGAGATATTTGATTAATATAACTTTGTTTCTTCACACCTACTCTCTCTCTAAAGGTAAGAAGAATAGCTCCGATCATTGCTAAAAGAAGAACAATACCAGCTAATTGAAAATATAAAATATAGTCGGTATACATAACCAAACCTATCTGATGTGTATTTGATACATCTGATAAAATTAAGTTACTACTAGACATTACATCTTCTTTATATTTCCATCCACCTACAACAACTAATAATTCTAATAGAATCAAAACACTCACTATTAATCCAGTGGGTATATGAGTTGATTTTTTTCCTATAAACCATGATTGTTTTTGTTCTGCAACGTTAAGCATCATGACAACAAATAAGAACAAAACTGCCACTGCTCCCACATAAACAATTAAAAGTATCATTCCTAAAAATTCTGCCCCAACCATAATAAATAAGCATCCTACTGAAATAAAATCTAATATTAAAAAGAAAACGGAATTGATTGTACTTCTGGAAGTTATTACCATCAAAGATGAAAAAATTGCTATTATTGAAAAAAAGTAAAAAAAAATTGAATGAACTATCATTTATCTGTAAGGCTTATCTAGTTTTATATTTTTAGCTAAAACTGTCTCCCACCTATCACCATTTTCCAAAAGCTTCTCTTTATTGTAATAAAGTTCTTCTCTAGTCTCTGTAGCAAATTCAAAATTTGGTCCTTGAACAATCGCATCTACAGGACATGATTCTTGACACAAACCACAATATATACATTTGAGCATATCAATATCGTATCGAGTAGTTTTTCGACTACCATCAGCTCTTTCTGTAGACTCAATTGTTATAGCTTGAGCAGGACAAACTGCTTCACATAATTTACAGGCAATGCATCTTTCTTCACCATTAGGGTATCTTCTCAAAGCATGTTCACCTCTCATTCGTGGGCTAATAGGTCCTTTTTCGAATGGATAATTTATTGTTTTTGATTTTTTAAAAAGTTCTTTTATTGCCATATATAATCCAGAAATAAATTCAGTTAGAAATATTGTTTTAAAAAGTCTGCTTAAATTCATTAAAAATTTACCTTAGGTAATTTATCAAAATAAAATAAAAAACTTGATGTTAATATTAAATAAATTAGTGAAAACGGTAAAAATATTTTCCAGCCTAATCTCATTAACTGATCATATCTATATCTAGGAACTATTGCTTTAATAAGAGCAAATAATAAAAATAAAAATAGTATTTTTAGTATCATCCAAAATGGAGCAGGAATTATATTAAGTGGATAGATATCCATAATTGGAAGCCAACCTCCAAGAAAAAGAATAGAGCCCATAGCGCACATTAAAAGAATGTTTGCGTATTCACCAAGCCAAAACATTGCATACATCATTCCTGAATATTCAGTCTGATAACCAGCAACTAATTCTGCCTCAGCTTCTGGTAAATCAAAAGGAGGTCTATTTGTTTCAGCAAGCGCTGAAATAAAAAAAATAACAAACATAGGGAAAAGTGGTATCACATACCACAAGTCTTTTTGTGCAATAACAATATCATTTAAATTTAACGAACCAACGCATAAAAGTACGTTAATAATAATTATACCAATTGAAACTTCATAAGAAACCATTTGTGCTGCTGATCTAATTGCGCCTAAAAAAGGATATTTTGAATTTGAGGCCCATCCACCCATTATAATTCCATAAACACCTAATGAAGATACTGCAAATAAATACAAAACTCCTACATTTATATCTGCTAAAACTAAGTCTTCACTCAACGGTATTACAGCCCAAGCTATTAAAGCTAAGGTCATCGTTACGATTGGTGCAAGAATAAATACTGTTTTATTAGCACTCGCAGGAATAATAATCTCTTTAAAAATATATTTTAACGCATCAGCGAGAGTCTGAAAAAGTCCAAAAGGACCAACAACATTGGGGCCTCTTCTTTTTTGCACTAATCCCCACACTCTCCTATCCAACCAAACTATCATAGCTACCGAGACCAAAATTGGTATTAACATAAAAATTATTTTATAAATCTCTTGCGCTAAAATTTGCAAATATTCTATCATAAGTTATTAGTGCCAGTTTTTTTTAAATTTTGTTTGATTTGACGACATTCACTCATTGTCTTTGATGCTCTAGAAATTGAATTAGAATAAAAATAATCCAGTTCCTTTATATAAACTTCTTCGCTTACAAAATTGGTTGTGACATTTTCAATTTCTTTATCGCTAAAACTTGGTAAATCATTTATCTTTGTGAAATTTGGTATTGAATTTAAAACTTCTTTTCTTAATTGATCAAATTTAAATAAGTTTTCATCTTTTCCAATTTTCTTTAATATCATATTAAATATCTTCCAATCCTCTAAGGCATCACCGATTGGATAAGATGCTTTTTTACATTCTTGAACTCTTCCTTCTAAGTTTTCATAAAGTCCATTTTGTTCTGTAAATGCAGCGCTAGGTAATACTAAGTCGGCTATTTCTGCCCCTCTATCACCATGACTTCCTTGATAAACAACAAATTCATTATTTTTTTTAAAATCTAAATTATCTGATCCTAAAAGATATAATAATTTAAAACGATTATTTTTAAGTTTTTCGAAAAAAGAATTTTTTTCTTCTTCATCTTTTGGTAAAATTTTTAAATCAATCAAACCAACAGTAGATGCATTTTGAGGTAAGAAATTAAAGGCATTCCACTCTTTTGAGATAAAATTATTTTTTTTTAAAAGTTTTTTAAGTTCCTCAAAAATATATTTACCACTTTTTAATTCTAGAGCGGACTCGCCAATTATTACCATTGGTTTTTTTGAGAGAGATAATTTTTTATAAAATTCTCCTTCTTTATTGATTATTCTTCTTAAATCATCCGTGGTATTACCAATATTTGTATACTGATAAGTTAGTTCTCCAGGATCACCTACCGAGAAAATTGGAATACGTTTTTGCGAAAAAACTTTTCTTATTCTTGCGTTAAGCATTGTAGCTTCGTACCTTGGATTAGTTCCTATTAAAAAGATAAGGTCAGAATCCTCAATACCTTTAATTGAAGAGTTAAATAAATAATTACTCTTTTGTGAAGAATTTAGATAAAATTTCCGCTCTCTAAATTCTAAATTCGAACTTTTTAAAAATGAGAAAAGCTTTTTAAAGCTTAAAGCGTTTTCTAAATTTACCATATCACCGATATGACCACCAATTTCATTTGGATTTAAACTTTTAATTTTATCTACTAATAGTGTTATGGCCTCGTCCCAATTAGATCTTTGAAGTTTATTATTTATTTTAATATAAGGAACATCCAGTCTTTGTTTTAACAAACCATCACATGAGTAGCGGGTTTTATCAGAAATCCATTCCTCGTTAATATCATTGTTAAGTCTTGGTAAAATTCTTTTTACTTCCCAATTGTATGTATCAACTCTGATATTTGAGCCCACGGCATCCATTACATCTATACTCTCAGTTTTTTTAAGTTCCCAAGGTCTAGCTTCAAAGGCATATGGTTTTGATGTAAGAGCTCCGACTGGACATAAATCTATAACATTAGCTGAAAGTTCTGACTCCATTGCTTTTTCTAAATAAGTTGTTATTTCCATATTTTCTCCACGGCCTATAGCACCGATCTCTGGAACACCTGCAATTTCAGTAGCAAATCTTACGCATCTCGTACAATGAATGCATCTAGTCATTTGAGTTTTAATCAAAGGACCCATATATTTTTCTTTGACTTGTCTTTTATTTTCTATAAATCTAGATTTATCTACTCCATAATACATTGATTGATCTTGTAAATCACATTCTCCACCTTGATCACACACTGGGCAATCAAGAGGATGATTAGCAAGTAAAAATTCCATAACACCTTTTCTTGCTTTCTCAACAAATGCTGTATTAGTCTTTATATTCATTCCCTCCGCTGCCGGCATTGCACAAGATGCAATAGGTTTAGCTGATTTTTCCATTTCGACAAGACACATTCTACAATTTCCAGCTATTGATAATTTTTCATGATAACAAAATCTAGGAATCTCAACTTCAGCTAGTTCACAAGCTTGAAGAACTGTCATTCCTTTTTCAAATTGTATCTCTTTTCCATTGATAGTAATTTTAGGCATTCTTATTCTCCAAAAGATGCTGATCTACTAAATAAGGGTTGTTTGTTTTCTTCTTAATTAATGGTTCTTCTCTACAACGACTTTCAATTTCTTTTCTAAAATGTCGTAATAAACCTTGTACTGGCCATGCAGATCCTTCACCAAAAGCACAAATTGTATGACCTTCTATTTGTTTTGTTACGTCAGATAATAAATCAATATCGCTGAAGGTAGCTTTCCTTTTTACTACTCTATCAAGTATTCTCCACATCCACCCTGCTCCCTCTCTACAAGGAGTACATTGTCCGCAGCTTTCATGTTTATAGAACCTTGCAATTCTAGCCATACACTCAACTATATCTTGATCTTTATTTATAACGACAATACCAGCAGTGCCTAAACCACTCTTATTCTCTATCAGGGAGTCAAAATCCATTGTAATTGTATCACATATTTTCTTTGATAATAAAGGCATAGACGAACCTCCAGGTATAACAGCTTGGAGATTTTCCCAACCTCCCACCACTCCCCCTGCATATTTTTCAATTAATTTTTTTAGGGGAATTCCCATTTCTTCTTCAACATTACATGGTGAATTTACATTTCCTGATATACAAAATATTTTTGTTCCAGTATTTTTAGGTTTTCCTAGTGATGCAAACCATTTTCCACCTCTCCTTAAAATGGTTGGGACTACTGCTATTGTCTCAACATTATTTACAATTGTTGGACAGCCATACAAACCTACTAAAGCAGGAAAAGGAGGCTTCAATCTAGGTTGACCTTTATTACCCTCTATACTTTCTAGTAAAGCAGTTTCTTCACCACAAATATAAGCACCAGCTCCATAATGTATGTGAATATCGAAATCCCATCCTGAACCACAAGCATTTTTTCCTAAGAAATTTTTTTCATAAGCTTGGTCTATGGCATCCTGCAATCTTCTACCTTCATTGAAATACTCTCCTCGTATATAAATATAACAAACATGCGCGTTAACGGCATAACCAGCAATTAAACAACCCTCAATTAACTTTTGAGGCTCAAATCTTAATATATCACGATCCTTACAAGTACCTGGCTCTGATTCATCTGCATTAACTACTAAATAGTGAGGTCGTGAGCCAACTTCTTTTGGTGCGAAGGACCATTTGAGACCAGTTGAGAAACCTGCTCCTCCCCTTCCCCTAAGTTCAGATATTTTTACTTCGTTAATAATCCAATCTCTACCTTTCGAAAGAATATGTTTTGTGTCTTTCCAATCTTCCCTCTTGATAGCATTATCAATTTCCCATCCAAAATTATTATAAAGATTTTTAAATATTTTATTTTCTGGTTTAAGCATGATTTTCCCCATTAATTGATTGTTTTTTTTCTGGTGAAGTATTTTTACGTCCTCTGTAAGAACCAGGTTTCAATGGTTTATCCTTAATTAGCGAGTCTAAAATTTCAATAGTGCTTTTTTCATCAAGATCCTCATAATAATTATCATTTATTTGTATCATAGGGGCACTAACACATGCTCCAAGACATTCGACTTCCATCCAAGAACAACTACCAGTTTTAGAAAGTTCATTTTCATTAGGTGAAATTTTTTCTTTACATAATTTAACAATTTTATCAGCTCCTCTAATTAGGCATGGAGTTGTAGTGCATACTTGAATAAAATGTTTTCCTACTGGAGCTAAATTGTACATTGTATAGAATGTAGCAACTTCGTAAACGGAGATATATGGCATAGACAATAGGTTCGCGATATACTTCATGGCAGCTAGAGGTATCCAATTATCGTTTTGCCTTTGAGCTAAATAAAGAAAAGGCATAACTGCACTTTTTTTATTTTTTTCTGGATATCTTTTTAGAATATCTTCTGCTTTTTTTAAGTTTTCCTTTGAAAATTTAAATTCTACAGGTTGATTATCGTGGACTTTTTTTAAGCTCATCTATCTACCTCGCCAAATACAATATCCAAAGATCCCAAAACAGCGGGTACATCAGCCAACATATGTCCTCGAATAAGGTAGTCCATTGCTTGAAGATGTGAAAAACCAGGAGCTCTTATTTTACATCTATAAGGCTTATTACTTCCATCAGAAATTAGATAAACTCCAAATTCTCCTTTAGGTGCTTCTACTGCTGTATAAACATTTCCTTTAGGAACCCTGTAACCCTCAGTAAATAATTTAAAATGATGTATTAAAGCTTCCATCGATTGTTTTAAATCGTCTCTATTCGGAGGCGATATTTTTCCATCTATAGATTTTACTGGGCCTTTCGGAAGTTTTTCAATACATTGTAGTATAATTTTTACGCTTTCCCTCATTTCTTCAATTCTACAAAGATATCGATCATAACAGTCTCCATTTTTACCAATTGGAATTTTAAAATCTAAATCTTTGTAAATTTCATAAGGCTGAGATTTTCTTAAATCCCAAGGAACACCAGACCCTCTTAGCATTACACCTGAAAAACTATGATCTAATGCTTCTTGTTTAGTAACCACGCCAATTTCGACATTACGTTGCTTGAAAATCCGATTATCTGTTAACAAACCTTCTAAATCGTCAATTATTTTTGGAAAAGACCTACAAAATTTTTCAATATCTTCAACCAATTTCAAAGGTATGTCTTGATGCACGCCTCCAGTTCTAAAGTAATTAGCATGTAACCTCGAACCAGAAGCTCTTTCATAGAATGTCATTAAAGTTTCTCTTTCTTCAAAACCCCATAGAGAAGGTGTCAATGCTCCAACATCTAGAGCTTGTGTAGTAACATTAAGTATATGACTTAATATTCTTCCAATTTCACAAAAGATTACCCTTATATATTTTGCTCGTATTGGAACTTCAATTTTGAGTAATTTTTCGGCTGCAAGTGCAAAAGCATGTTCTTGGTTCATTGGTGCAACATAGTCAAGTCTGTCGAAATAAGGTAAAGCTTGAGTATAGGTTTTTTGCTCGATGAGTTTTTCAGTTCCTCTGTGTAGTAATCCTATGTGTGGGTCTGCCTTTTCTACAACTTCACCGTCTAGTTCTAATATAAGTCTAAGCACCCCGTGCGCTGCTGGGTGTTGAGGGCCAAAATTTAAATTTAAAGACTTAGTTTTTTTTACCATCTTTTTCAGTTTTATTTATTTTATTAATATAATTTGTACCTTCCCAAGGACTTTCAAAATCAAAATTCCTGTAGTTCTGCTCAAGTTTCACCGGCTCGTACACTACCTTTTTTTCTTTCTCACTGTATCTAACCTCATTGAAACCGGTCAAAGGGAAATCTTTTCTCAACGGGTGACCTTTAAATCCATAATCTGTTAATATTCTTCTAAGATCAGGGTGATTTTTAAATCTAATACCATACATATCAAAAACCTCTCTTTCCATCCAATTTGCTGAAGGGAAAATTTTTGTTATTGAGTTAATGACTTGATCTGAGTCAAAATTAATTGAGAGTTTAATTCTATGATTGTGTTCATGAGATAAAAAGAGATAAACAAGACTAAATCGTTTTTCCTCATCAGGATAATCAACTCCGGCGATATCGATTAATTGTCTAAATTTACTTTTTTCATTAGATTTTAAAAATTGAATAACTTCAATCAAGTCATTTTCATTTATTTCAATTAATAACTCTTCATTTTCAATTGATGAGCTTCTAACTTTACTGCTAAGTTCAGAATTAATTAGTTTTTCTAATTTTATTAAATTTTCAGACATAATTTATCTTTGTAAATTTCCTTCTCTTCTAATTTTTTTTTGTAATTGTAGAATACCGTAAAGAAGAGCTTCTGCTGAAGGTGGACAGCCTGGTATATAAATATCTACTGGTACAATTTTATCACATCCCCTTACAACAGAATAAGAGTAGTGATAATAACCACCGCCATTAGCACAGCTTCCCATTGATACAACATATCTCGGTTCTGGCATTTGGTCATAAACTTTTCTAAGAGCTGGTGCCATTTTATTCGTCAAAGTTCCTGCTACGATCATTACATCAGATTGCCTTGGTGATGCTCGAGGAGCAGCACCAAATCTTTCAAGATCGTATCTTGGCATTGAAGTTTGCATCATCTCAACTGCGCAACAAGCTAAACCAAAAGTCATCCAGTGTAGAGATCCTGTTCTTGCCCAATTAATTAAATTGTCTGAGGAAGTAGTTATAAATCCTTTTTCAGCAAAATCTTTTGCTAAATCCTTAAATTCTTCAGGAATTTGTTTTTGCTTTTCTGTGTTTAAATTAAATTTTATTCCCACTCTAGTGCTCCTTTTTTCCATTCATAAATAAATCCTATAGTTAGAATAGCCAAGAAAATCATCATAGACCAAAATCCTAGAGTCCCAAGACTACCTAAAGATATGGCCCATGGAAAAAGGAAAGCTATTTCAAGATCAAAAATGATGAATAATATCGCTACTAAGTAAAATCGAACATCAAACTCCATTCGAGAATCATCAAATGCTTCAAAACCACATTCGTAGGCTGAGAGTTTTTCTGGATCAGGGTTAGATGGAGAAGCAAGAAAGTTAGCTACTATAAAACCTATGCTTAAAAATAAAGCTATAAATAAAAATATTATTATAGATAAGTAGTCTGATAAAAAATTATAAATCATTTTATTTATTAATATCTACTCCAATACCGTAGTTTGAAGATTCTTATATTAATTTAAAATCTTTATAACATTTATTGATAAAGAGTACAGGACAGAAGGAAGCATTTTTGTTGGTTGATAAATGTTGTTTTACATCTTTCTAGATGAAAATCATTATCAACTAGTGGCGGGAGTGACGGGACTCGAACCCGCGACCTCCTGCGTGACAGGCAGGCGCTCTAACCAAGCTGAGCTACAC
>MDTD01059433.1_pt1 | contig 16517 bp, 13 predicted proteins | sample 811221 | NCBI WGS metagenome assembly MDTD01 (sample SAMN05326646, study PRJNA326480) | marine metagenome | isolation source: seawater | place: Pacific Ocean: South West | collected 2011 | reverse complement strand
TCATGCTGGGCCAAGTAAAGACCAATTCCAGAATCAGTACTACCGTCGCCCCAATCCCATTGGAACAATAGGTTCTCAACTGGAACATTATCTGAGGATCTAGAACCTGAAAATTGAATCAATTGATTCGTGAAAATACTAATTTCACTATCAATAACAATGTTGTTAACTGAAATGATGGGTACTGGAGATGAGTCATCAGTTACGTTCACCCTATGAAGTTCTGAATCAGACCAAACACCTCCCTGGTCCATAATCTTCAGCGTAGCATTGTATTCTCCTATAGATTGATAAGACCTAGTAGGAGATTTCAATGATGATGTGGTGCCGTCGTCGAAATCCCAAAGGTAAGCGACTGGTGAGTCTCGGTAGGGCAGAGAATTATTGTCTAATGAGAGTCCCCAGGCATCAAAACCTCCACCGCTGAATTCGATGTTTTCCCATGTTTGAGTCTGGTTATTGGAAATACTGCCATTAGCACTAGGCATCATGTTTGACAGAGACAGGGGGGCAGTTGAGGTGCTATTGATTAGGTTACCAATCATATCATACCATTCGAATCTCAATGTGTAAAGCCCATCTAGATTTGATGTGAACCATACATTACTGTTCGTATCCTGTCCACCACCGGCAGAAATTCTATTAGTAATTTCATCAACTAATTGTCCTGATGAATCAATGACGCTCACTTTAACATCTAAATCCTCAAAGAAGGCATTAGAAAATAGATCGAAGTTGATTTTTGCCGTGTCGTCTTTACCGTCACCATCTCTGTCTGAAGTATCAGTCGTATTGATTGTCAAAGTTGCAGGTGATGTGATTCTTGCGGCTTCAATGTCTACAGTACCTTGTGGATAAGATGTACCGCATGAAGTGTAATCACAATCAGCAACCGTACTAGCATACCAAGTTATAGCCCAAACTTCATCTGTTAAGTTACCGAAACCCGGAACTAAGGATGTTGCAACATTATTTTGAAAATCTAAATCGGCGACAGACCATAGTCCATCGATGGTTGATTTCGATACAACTACTCCATCGAATTGACTTACATCTGCGGTTAATCTGATGGTTAAAGGAGCCGGTGATGAGCCCCCAGGAGTGAATTTAAACGCCCTAATACCCCAACCTTCTACCGTGTGCCCAGTTGAAGACCAAGGGGAACTCCAATCACTATTTGTATCGGCTGGCTGTACTCGACAAAACGAGCCAGAAGAGCATGTAGGAGTTAAATCAAGGTTAGAAAAACCGTAAATTCCTTGGTCAGAATCCAATACTGATGCTATCGAGAAATTGGCAAAAATTTGACCCATTGTTCTACCTATTGCGCCACTTTGCCCTGCGGGAGGAGATAAGGCAAGCTTCTCAACACCAACTCCTCCTGTAGCGGAATCCTGAACCAACTGTCTAACTGCCGCACCACCACCCAAATGATCGGCAAGATACATGGTAAATATGAACCCAGCACCATAGTCAGCAAATCTTTGATTCCACCACCTAACGGATAATTCTGAAGACTCTGTCCACTGGTTAAGGTGACTTACCAAGGTAGAATCCGCTCCAAAACAGAGATAAATTGCAACATCTGCATTGCCCTCATCTATCCACAAATTTTCATAAGGGTCTTGCGCGTTGTGCAAAAGATGTTCTAGCTCGTGAGCAATGATTGATTTGCCCCAGTTCAGTGTGATATCAGCAAAGTCAATGAATACAGATTCTCTAGAGCTGGCAAACGAGGGGGAGAAATAACCGCCTGTGTTGTATGGGCCATCAATGTCATAAATTATGATTTGAACTTGGCAGTTATTATCGATATCAGGTGGAGCAAGTCCTCGACCGTCTTGGTAATCTTTACCATAGTATGTAGTCATAGTAGGATAAATTGTACTATCCCAAGAGGATGCAAGATTGTTCAGCACGGTGGATGAGAGGGTTCTTCCAGTTTGGACAACAAAGGCTACTGTACTTGTTGTCTTAGCAACATATGCGTTGATTGATCCACCGGAGGTTGGAACTGAAAGTTCATCACCCACTAGATGAGGATTGCACACTCTGCCACTGGACCTACCGCTGGTCGCAGGTTCATACACCATATCTTCAACACCAGGCCTTCCAGCATCAATCCAAGCCTGTTTCATGAACCCATAAGCGGACACTACAGGTTCTGGTTCATCTATGAATAAGTATTGAGAGCCGTTACTTGGATCAAAATCTTTCAAGTCGCCAATTATTATTCCTCCAGCGTTGTATGGGATTCTTTCGTCATTATCGTTGGCATCGGCCGTTGTTGTTGAAACCAAGGGAGAAACAACTGAAACGAAGAAAAGAGCGATTAAAAATACGGCTTTATTGGAGCGATTTTCCGACATAATAAACTACCCAAACAATTGCTATACTGCTATCTAATTAAGCGAGGCGAAAAGAGGTATTTAAGGGTCAGTCTAATAGGAGTCATTAATGCTCATTGGCTCAAAGGTCATTTCTTCATACAACAGACGGTTGTTGGCATTCTTGTTAATCGGCACACTACTCTGCAATAGTTCATTGGTTTTGGCTTCAGACAATGACCAACAAATAACTTACCATGATACAGCACCTTGCGATTTTTACGGAAATTTTACCTTCAACTCTACTGCTGCCAATCAATCTGTTCACTGGCAAGTTGAATTGGGTCCTAGATTACCCGGTTCAAATGCTTCCTTTTTGCTTAGGGAATCAATCAAAGAGAACTTAACAGAATGGACTTTTGAAGAGGAAAGTCACCACAGAGAAGATTTCAATTTAACAAACCTGATTGCAACCTACAAACCAGATAATTCTTCTTCTCAAGAGATTTATCTTGTTGCTCACTATGATTCACGGGACCGTGCTGAAAGAGATGAAAACGAGAGCCTTCGCAACACGCCAATCGATGGTGCAAATGATGGTGCAAGTGGTACGGCAGTTCTAATCGAGATGGGAAAAATAATCCCTAAAATGAATCTAAGTCATTCTGTAAAATTATTTTTCACCGATGCTGAAGACCAGGGTGTGAGGCCAGGGATATACGGTTCCAAGGCATGGGCTGAAAATAGAACAGATGATGAACTTAGCAACATATCTGCATTTATAGTAATCGACATGATTGGAGACTCAGACCTACACTTTACTCATGTTTGGCCAGGAACTTCAGAACTATGGTTGACAATTCAATCATTAGCAGAAGCCTTAGGATTAGTCGAAGGCGAGGATGACTGTCTAGGTAATCCTGGAGCAGATGTATTTGACATTGAAACTTCATACGGAGTTATAGATGACCATGTTGCAGCATTTGAACGTGGAGTTCCTGCCATAGATATAATCGATATCCACTCTGGTGAAGGCGCTGACAAGTGGGGCGGTTATTGGCATACCCACAACGATACTATCGACAAAGTTAGTGCCGAATCATTAGGGCGAATAGGTCAATTACTAGAATTAGGGTTACTTAGTGAATCTTGGGTACTGGATTCCAATTTTAGCGATTATAATCACTCAAATGAGCCAAAACAAAATCCTGAAAGCAACAAGAAAAACACTATTGAGAATAGTTTCACAATAGGAATACTTTCGATTACATTTACCCTTTTTCTAGTGATTTTCATACTATATTACCGGATAAAAAACAAATAGTATTGCGCGGACTTTTAGGGGAAGGGGTATTATCCGCGCACCTTTACAGATACATTGAGCGGGGGGGCCAAACTTGACTGAAAGCGACTTTGAAGAACGCCGTAAGGCGCTCAAGGAACGTGTCAAAAAACAGCTTGAACAGTCCTCAAATCAAGAAACAAACGAAGATATCGTGGTTCCAAAAAGCTCAACTGATACATCTGTTGATACTTCAGAAAAAATGAATCTAGAACGGCTTTTACAATTGGAAATGGATGATAAGTCAAGAATTAGAAAGCTTGCTTCGATATTGATCTTGATTGGTAGTATTCTAGGGATTTTTAGTGGAGGTATTATCTTGCAAGGAAATCCTTCTGAATTACTTAATTCATCTGTTTTCGATCAAACTCAAAGTGTGGATATTACAGGTCAAACACTAGATTTAGAAGGCCATGGAATTTACAATGTTAGCATAATTTTACTAGATTATGATAGTTCTGAAACCATTCAATCTACACTAACTAATGACAACGGATACTTCCAACTAAAGAATGTCAAAGCTGATAGAATGATTTTGAGGGTTTCCTTGGATGGCTACGATACGATAGAACGGACATTCGATGCTGTTGATGGATTTATGCAGCCTTTTACCATGAAAAACGGAAGTGAATTGGTAACTGAGGATTTCGTTACTGAAGAATCCGGCTGGTCGCTAGAAGCCGCAGTTGGATTATCGACTTTCATCGGTGTGATGACCATATTGACCGGTATTGTTGGAATTCAAGCATCGATTGAAACTAAAAGAGCGAAAAGATACAGGAGAACTCAGTATTTGGCGGGCATCAGTCTCTTCAGTCGAGGATTAATCATATTCGGGCCCCTACTAATCCTAGCAGGAATGGGACTACTTGTTCTAACTAAAGAGCAGTTTGAAGATGTTGAAGAGGTTTGAATATGTACCTCATATCCATTGAAGGCGGTGATGGTTCTGGTAAAGGAGAGGCTGCAAGAATAATCTTAGAATTGGTCAATGACTATCCATTTCCTGATGTCTTCTCTACACACGAGCCTAGAAGACACAGTGAACTGGGTAAACTGGCTCTTGACTCGGTCAAAATTGGCGATAAAACTCCTCTTCAAGAAGCTGGTTTATTTGCTGCCGACAGACTAGATCACTCACATACCTGGATCAAACCGTTACTCGAAGAAGGAAATGTTGTGATATCAGATAGAAATATACATTCCTCCTTGATTTACCAAGGTATTGTAGGAGAACTTGGCCTAGAGCAGGTTTGTAAAATGAATGCTGCTGCAATGATTCCAGATTTGGTCATTTGGATTGATTGCGACCCTGAAAAAGCGATAAAAAGGATTCAATCCGGCACTCTTAGAATGACCAGTGAAAAGCAAGAATACTTCGAAACAACAGATATACAAAAGAAAATCCGTAAAGGATTTAATGACTTGTTATCCGGAAAAATTAGTGTTCCAGCGCCGTTCGACAGATGTTGTGTTGTTGGGCCTATTTTAAACGAAGGTGGGCTCGATGAACTGAGGAGGAAATTGAGAGATGAATTACGCTCTTTTTTTAATCGAAAACCTGAACCTCTAAATGTCGATAGCGACCAAGTTGATAGGTACTTACTTAGTAGCTTAGTTAGAGATGTTAAGAAACAAACACGATTACCCGGCGCTCCGGAAATGAAAACCGCAATTCACATTGGCTGGCTTTCAGGAAAAAGCCCCAGTGAGTGGATGCAGCTCGGTGAAGATTTATGGCCCAAAGATAGCGCTAGAGAATATGATGTACCTGCAACGTCATATTCGCAATCATGCTGGTCTATACTGGGAACGCTTTCGTTAATTGTTGGGTCAACTGAAGTCCCAAGATTGCACAAATCGCTTGGTCCTCACAGAATGGTAACTCAAAGACATACTCAGCGTTTAGTTAAATGGCTAGAGCACGAAAGATGGATTCACAAACAGCAATCTCATGTACCATTTTCTGAAGCCAAGGTATTCAAACTGAGAGATGAAAAATTAGGTTACGGAAGATTGGCTTTGGCGATGTGGCCTCTTAGATCGTCCTTGGCCTCTTGGAGAAGAGGTAATCCTAATTCAAAATGGGAAGATTCGCTGCAAGAAATCTTGATGCAAGGAACTGGAAAAAAACCACCATTGTCGATTCGAAAATCTGTAGACAATATCCTAAAACGCTTAGAAATGTTGACCAGTGGTCATGAAAATTGCCCGACACCGAGTAATATAGATGAACTGATAATTTGGTGGAAAACACAACCGCCGAAATAATCACTCTTCTTCATTGACCAGTTCAAATCTAAGTCCGCTTGGTAAGCGAACCTCACCAGCGGATTTGAAGAACTTGGGTCTTGCAGAATAGGTTGCTGCAATCAAAATTCCAAAACCAATTCCAAAAGCAACTCCGGTTAAAGGCCTCATAAGATTATTAGATTCATATGAAGTCAACAGTTGAGTAAAACCGTCAATAATTAGTGGAAGGCAGAAAATCGTACCGATTGCAAGCCAAGCATAGGTTCTGAAATTCTTTCGATAGATTTCGGCTAACCAATTATCTGGGAATATTGAAAGGCATGTGTCTTTGATTGTCCATCGATTATAACCTCTACGTGAAAACACATATCCACCAACAGCGATACCGAAAAACATGCCCAAATCACGAGTGCAGACCGGCATTTGATTACCGTTTATTTCCCACGAACGCTCAGCTTTGTTGTGACAGTTGAAGTCACCGAAGGCATAAATGAAGCCTGTGTAAAGGTCTAATTCAGACCAAGCAAATTTTTCATCCTTGCCATCATTGCCGGAGGAATATAATCCATCCTCAGTCATATAATCTAAAGCATTAGCCCTAGCGTCTAAGTCAGGAACAAAGTCGGCAGGTAAGACCATGGGTGAGAAGAAAAAGGACACGAAGAAAAATCCAAAGATTCCAAAAATCCACATGCCAACTTTAATTTCTCGAGTTCTTTGGTCTAATCCGTTCTTCTCCACATTGTATAAACACTGAATAATAGACTTAATCATTTTGAATAAAAGTCTTGATGTGTAATGGGGAATTGGTGAACATGTGTCAGAACCAGGGGGAGAGCCGGTTGGGATTTGGATGGGCTTGCAGGCAGGTGCTTTAATCGGACTGTATGTTGGTTTTTCCTTGGCAACTATTTCAGTTTTAACCGATGCTGAGGCAATAAATCGCACTCTATACCTAATGTGCACCCCTCCTTTTATCGGTTCAATTATTCTAGGACCTTTCTTAGCAAGGCGAAGAAAACCGGTAAAATTGAGTAAAAAACCTCTCGAAAGAGCGAGAGAAATTCTGGAAGATTTCAATGAAGGGCAGGGACACTGGCGCGTTTTAAGCCATGTAACAAGCGATGGAATGAATATTAGAATCGACATGCATAACCTAAAAAACATCGAGGGAGTAGTCGACGCGGCTCTAAAGATAGCAGAGGAAACTACTGTGAAGTTCATAGTCGGAAAGGGTACATCAAAGAGTACATCACCTGAATTGAGAGATCGCGTACTGACCAGAGTGGAATCTAAAGTTAGCGTTCTGAGACGAACTAGAAAGGCCAAATCAATTGAAGTAAAACCTGAAACGAGTCATGAATATGACACATATCAAAATAAACTGAATAAAGTTCTATTCATCATGTTACCAATAGTTTCGTTTTTAGCCTGGTTAGAGATGAGAAATTGATAAAGCATCATTCAAAACATATTATGACCTAAGAAGCCAAGCACCTATCATGCGCGAGGTCACCTTGTTTTGGAAGAGGGCAAGGCTCAGGGAGTTAGATATCGCCGAAATTCTTGATATTTTCAAGCATTTAGAGTTTTTATCATATGTAAAACGCGTTCCAAAAGATGTAAGAATTATTGTCAAGGCCAACTTCATTGAAGGAAAAACTGTAGATGATATTAACGGCTTATATTTCTTAGAACTATTAGAGGTTATTTTAGAACCGATTGAGCCTAATGATAGTTTCATTCTCTTAGTTAGATTAAATCACTCATTATCAAATATCAATGCTAGAACTAACGGAACAAGTGCGGTACCTGGTTGCAGATTAGATGGTGAAGGCTTGACATATATTATTCAAGGGCCACCAATGAAACTCAGAATTGTCACTACATTAGCTAGAATTTTATCTAAGCCAGATAGAACTAGTGCCCGTAGTTTAGATTTTAAGCTCACCTCCAATAACTCGATTTTGAGTCCTAAACAACTAAAACTAGCCAAATTTGCTTATGATAGAGGATTCTTTGACGTCCCGAGAAGAATCAGAGTAAGTGATTTGGCCGAGCAAGTTGGACTGGCTAGAGCGACTATTTCTGAACACTTAGCCCGCATTGAAGCGATTATTATGGATGATATGTTTTCGTCCTTTGATGAACCTTACGTGCATCCTGAAACCATTAAATTAATGCTAGAAACAATCGAATTGGATTCTCGCGATGCAGATATCGATCAAAAGAAAGGCATGAAGAAAATGTTAGAAAATATCAGAGATAACATCATCAACGAAATAGCACCAAATATCCTTCATGACGATAAGGAAATTCCTTCCTCTATAGATGATTTGGTAGAATTTGGTATGCAGGAGCATAAAGAAAATATCAGCCAAATTGACCAAATTATGGTCGAAAATTTCTCTTCATTAGACTAATTTGTAGTATTGTTTAGAAAGCACCCTGACTTACCACTATCATGACCCGAATATCAGAACTCCTAAAGAGACTGGTTGAGGGTGGTGTAGAGGTTACTAGTGCAATTAAGCGAGTAATGGTTGAAACTGATGTTGAGTCTTTTTCTGACTATGACTGTGACCCGTTTTACTCTGACCGACCGATTCCATTTACTGAAACTGAATTAGGAGAAATTAAAACAATTTCTGCACCCCATATGATTGTTACGCTATTACATTACATGGAACTTTTAGACGAGCAAGAAGTGATTATTATTGGTTCCAAGGGCGGATATCTAGCCGCACTAATTGCCCAATTAGTTGGAGAGAAAGGCGTTGTGAGGGTTCTCGACACCTGCTCCAATGTCATCTCACACTCCAAACAAAGACTAACTCATTGGCCAACTATTGAATTCAGAGAATTAGAATCTATAGAAGTATCACCTGTAGCGTTCCCTGGAGAATTTGATAGGGTCTTAATTACAGGTAATATTGACCATTTACCAAACTGGATTACCTCAAGAATTAGCGATACTGGATTTGTAATAGCACCCTTAGGACCTAGTAGTAATCAACATTTAATGAAAATCGAACGACAAGGGGATGAACTATTTCCGACTAACCTCGGGCCAGTCTGTTTCGGTCCGTTAGAAAGTAAAGAACATCATGGTCAATATGTTAATCCTGTTGAACTAGCTGAATTACTAGAATTGGTTATTCAGACATGTCAAGAATTAGAGATTATCGAGGAAGAGGAAATTAATCAATTGCAAGATATTATTGCTGAATTATATTTCTTGCCCGACGACTTGCCACCTGTTGGTGAAGGAGGAATCCCGATATCAGGTCATCCGATGTTCAAATCATTAATCGAAAAGTCTGACTCGTTTGTACGATTCTGGCCGATATTACAAGTTATTTTACATCCAATAATTAGACAAATTGGTTTCGAAAACTGGATTTTTGATGACTTTGATAGTCTCGAATAACTCTTGAGGGGAAACCATGGCAAAGGAATCTAATCCATTCGTTGCACAACTAAAACACAAAGATGTTAGTATCAGAAGAAAAGCAGTTCGTACTTTATTTGAATTGGATGACCCACACAACTTAGAGGCGTTCCATTTTTTGCTTAACGATCGAGACTCTTGGTTTAGATCTAAAGCACTTGAAGCTCATAAGATGTGGGCTAGCAAAATTGGCATCGAGTCACTTGAATTTCTTGCCGGACATAAGAGCATTGATGCCAAAAGGTGTGCCGCTAATTTACTTGAGGAATTTAATGAAGACACCACTGAAATCGCAAAAATATTATTTGATTTTGATGACAAAATTTGTCAAATAAAAGCCAGTAAAGCGTTAATTAAATTTGACAAGGATGGAACCTACACCCGCAAATTACTATCCTCGGAGAATGAGAAAATTATGTCGATTGCTCTTACTAGTGAGAAAATAACAAAACAGCAACTGTTAGAATCTCTCCAAAAGAAATCAATTAATGTGAAAAATGTAGCACTAAGTAGATTGTATTTTTACAATCATGATATCAAAGACCAAGTATTGATAGAATTATTTAGTCAAGGTGTTGAAGGAAAGGAGATTATTCCTTTTGCCATAAACAATGCCAGTAATTGCCTCATTAAATTAGCCAAAAGTAACAACTCAAAAATAATTAAAAAATTAGTTTCTGAATTGAGAAATAAATTCACTTCAACAGAAGAACCTGTCATAAAATTATTGATTGACAATAATTGTCATATTGTTCTAGGTAGGTGGTTGCAAGGACGAAGAGATCCTAGAAGTGATGAACTCAGATGGGAAATAATAGAAAATGAAGAAGTCGATGAAATTGAACGTTCTAGATTACTTGAGCGACTATTGGGTCGAACTGATGAAGAAGAAATAAAAATTAAAGCGGAGAGTTTATTGAAATCAACAAATAGTGAATTATTGAAGATTATAGCACATAACCTTTCAACTGCCGGCGATTAAAGCCATTTATGCGAGCGGGTTATTCAGGCATAAGCTTTCACTTCGATGCGACTGAAGCGGAAAGTAAGAACCTACATGTTGGTCTAGAAATTGAGGGACCATTTACCAAACCAAACTTGGTTCTTAGTTTTCCAAGATGGGTCCCTGGGTCTTATTTTTTAAGAGAACCAATACAATATATGTTTGACTTTGAGGCGCGAAATGAACGAGGTGAACTTCTAAAATCTGCAAGAAAGAATGTCGATTCAATGAAAATCATGTTAGGCAAAACGGTCAAGTCTATCTCGATAAAGTACAAAATTATTGCCAGAGAGTTATCATGTCGTTCGACGCATCTTGATAGTTCACATATCCACATGATGCCACCCTTCACTTGGTTTCTACCTGTATCTGGTATTGACGCTGAACGGATGGAAATGACTCATGAAATAAAGTCGCATTTGCCGGAACAATGGATACCCGCAACTCAATATCTTCAAGTGTCTAAAAATAAATGTAAAGGTTTACTTACTAACAACATAGGCAATACATACACCTTTGAATCACCAAATAGAGACGAGTTGCTAGACGGAATTATCGAAGCAAACCCCAACCCAAATCACACTTGGATTGTTGAAGGTCGAACTCATCATCTAAAAATATGGGATAGTGGAGGATTCGCCCCTGATTCCGAAATGCTGGAAAAATTCAAATTAGATATGAACAAAATCATTCAAGAACATCACGCACTATTTGGCATTCCTCCATGGGATAATTATGTCACTGTTCTCCATTTTACTGAAAAATCTAGAGGGGGTTTAGAACACTTAAATTCACAAACCTCGATGTTACCTAGGCAATGCTTGATGCCTGGTTTCGTTGACGAGTATAGAGACCTAGTTAGCCTGTTTAGTCATGAATACCTGCACCAATGGAATGTAAAACGCCTCCGCCCAAGTAATTTCATCAATTATGACTTACAGAAAGAGGTTCATTCTGATTTGTTATGGTGGTTTGAAGGGACCACTTCTTGGCTTGGCGATGTTCTTTGTGTAAGATCTGGGGCATGGAGTGAAGAAGATTGGAGAAAAGATTTCCTTAGAAAAATGAAAAGACATACACTGCGCCATGGAATGGAAAAAGAATCCCTGTCGGAATCAAGTCATGATGCTTGGATTCATCTTTACAGGAGTCACTCGTTTTCTAGAGAAACCCAAATTTCATACTACTTGGAAGGGGAATTAGCAATTTTCTGTCTGGATGTGGAATTGAGAAAGCGTTCCAACGGAGAGTCTGGAGTATGTGAACTTATGTCGATTTTATGTGAAAAATATGCAATTGAGTATCCGAATGTTGAAAAATTAGGAGTCAATTATAATGATATTAGATCGACTCTTACTGCTATGAAAGGAGGATTGAGGCTAGGAAAGTTACTTGATTCACTAGTCTTTGAGAGAAAAGCCCCAGATGTTAGAAAGGCATTGGAATACTTCTCATTGGATCTAATTCCTGAAAAAGTAGTCGATGCAGATGATGACTCAACGGGTTGGTTAGGATTGCAACTTCGTCAAAATAATAAACAAATTTTAGTTAGTTCTCATCAACAAAATTCACCGTTAAGAAATATCATTATGCCTGGTGATGAAATATTGGCTTTAGATGGATTTAGAATGAACGACCTAGGAATCTTGAACAAGTTCTTGAAAGGAATGGCAAGTAAAACAACTGAGATAACTTACACCCATGAGGGGATAATCAAAAACTGTTCCGTAGTACTGCCAAGCACGCCTCAAAGATTGGTCAAACTTGAAGGTAAAGGAAATAAAAAATGGAACCGATATATCTCTACAAGACAAACTACTTCAAATTCTCCAAAGGAATGAATATTGGTGGAACGTCATAAGAGAATATGTGTCTACTAGTTTTTGGTGGGAATAAGTCTCCAGAAAGTGACATGTCAATCACATCAGTCTTCGAAATTATGTTTAAATCCGAATTTGGCCATGTTTCGACAATTATATTTTCATCATTTAGATAATCAACACAAATTGCCGGAACAGATGTTAGACCCAACAAATTTGCTACAGAAAAGCGATGATGTCCATCTAGAAGCGAACCCGTGCTTTTATCTACAATCAGAGGCTTGGTAAAGCCGCCCCACTTTTTGGTCATCTGTAGTAGCTTGTCTCTTGCCTTTTCCTTAATTTCTTCATGGGGTTTTAGCCACTCAAGTGGTACTAATGTTACCGAATCATCACCCCACATAATTAATTCGAAGATGATTTGAAGGATAATGCTTTGGTGCAATTGATTATAGCAAGAACGGGGGAGATAGTTTGGGACAACTGATTCTGGGCAAAGAAGCGGATATCGCTGGCTTAATGTGCTCGGCTCAAGCTAGTAAATATCTCGAAAATTTACCCGATGATTTAATTCTAATACTAAATAAAATATCTACAAATGGTGGTGGTGTTTGGATAGTTGGAGGTGCTGTCAGAGATTGGTTAATTGGTCACAAGCCAGAAGATATTGATTTAGCAGTGGATTTTACTCCAAAACAGATGTTGGAAATTTTCCCGAATGCCATATTAACCGGAGAAAACTTTGGAACAGTATCGATTCGAGGTGAAAACTGCTTGTATCAAGCGACTACTCTAAGAACTGATGGGAAATATTCCGATGGAAGAAGGCCTGAAAAAGTGACTTGGGGGGTCTCGTTAAAGGAAGATTTGGAAAGGAGAGATTTTACCATTAATGCTATGGCAATCGACGTTGCTAGGAGGATGTTGTACGACCCTCACAATGGTAGAAATGATATTAAAAGAGGAATCATAAGAGCTGTTGGAAATGCGCATCAAAGATTATCTGAAGACGGTCTAAGGATTATGAGGGCGTATAGATTTGCTGATAGGAGAGATAAAGGTGTTTGGGAATTAGAAAATAGTCTTGAAATATCAATTTCTCAACAAAAATATATGCTAGATAATGTGTCTAGTGAACGCATATTCATTGAATGGAAGAAGATTCTATCAGGACAAAATTCTAGCCGCATTATCCAAAAAATGGCACTTATGGGCGTTTTAGACAGGTTTTTAATTGGGAATTGGGATGACAAGTATACAATTTTTGAAGCATTAAGCATGGACCTATCGATGTTTTCCGGATTGGAAAAATTCGCACTTATGTTAAGTGAAAATAACCGGGATGAAGTCGCAATGATTTGTGATGAATTAAAAATGTCTAAACTTGAAAGAAGTCAAATCATATCGATACATAATAGATTTGGGCATATTCCTGAATTGAACAAACCGTCATTGAGGAAATTTCGATTTATTTTACAAGATTTTACCATTAAACATCTTACCTTAGAAAAGATAATAATCGATTCTAAGATTTCTATTAGAGGATCTGGTATTCCAATTCATGACAAGAATTTAGTGGAAGAAATTGTCAGCTCTGTTCAAAGCCTTGAAAAACAAAAAACCCAACGTGAACCTCTTGCTGACGGTAATTGGATAATGATTCAAACCGGTTTGAATAAAGGTCAGAAATTAGGTCGACTGAAGTCTTGGCTACACACCATCCAAATCGAGAGAGATTTAGTGAATCTACCACAGATTGAGAAAGTTCTCTCGACGCTTTCATGGAACAACACGGACTTCAATAACTGGCCAGAATTGAAATTCCCATAGTTGCAGTAATTTGAATAGTTATGAGCACTACGATTATACGAGGGGCGTAAATGGTAATTGAGCAGTTGGAGAGAAAGATTTCTTCGGGAGCAGGTCTGAATTCATTAACCGACAATGAATTATCGCAATTGGCTGTGCACTTCGTTGGAGATGCTCCACCATCGCATGTTCCAAGGGAGACCGTAATCAGTATTTTGTCAGAACAGGATAGTGTCCGAAAATGGCAGCAAAATGTAATAGAGAAAGCTAAACAGTTAGCAAGCAAAAAAATTTCCGGAGCAGTTGAAAATGTTCAGTCGAGTATAGAGCAACACTCCGATAGTAAAATGGTGTCAATGATAAAAGAAAAATTTGGCAAGTGGCTTATTGATTCGGGATTTACTGTCCCTGAATTGACCGCTAGATTGGACAAAAACGTCGATGGTACAATTACCATGGAAGAAATTTCCGAATTTATTTTTGATCTGACTGGAAGTCAACCACCAAGCTGGGTACTATCTCATGTATACGATGTCTTGGACATAAACTCAGATGGAACGATTGAAGTTTCTGAGTTATGGTCTTATCTTGAAGAAATCGGATTCGAAATTCCTAAGATTGAAGACCCTTTAATCGAAGAACCGGAAGTGGCTAAATTCGATGATGATCCTCCAGACGCTAAATCATTCGTGTCTGATGATGAATTTGAGAGAGAGCTAGATGAGATTGAGGATGAGAATCAACTAGAACCTCAAGTTGAACTGGAAATTATCGAAAATGTACCGATTGTTGAACAGCAAGTGGAACTTGAAGGAGTTGCTGAAAATGATAATGCTATATCAACCTCTATCGAGAAAACTATCGAACTTTTAGAAAATTCAAAACTTCACAGTGAGGCTTTATCTATAATTTCTAATTCAGAAGCCGGAAATTGTACTCTGCAAATCGAAAGAGTTGAAAATAATTTAATGGTATCTGATAGTTTTCGTGGAGGTAAAACTCTAGTTGGGTTATTAGACGGTGGACCGTACAATGTTGCAGTACTCTTCGAACCCGAATTTAATGAATTGATTGAACAACAATTGTCAAAGACGAAAGTTGTCACGTTTAACGCCAAATTATTCGAGTGGTCAAGTGGACTAAGACAAGCTAAACTCAAAGGCAATTCACTGACTATTCGAGATTAAACTAATGAACGAGAAATAACAATTCTTTGAACTTCTTGAGTTCCTTCATAAATTTGGGTTATTTTCGCGTCTCTGAAGAATCTCTCCACTGGGAATTCTTTGGTATATCCATAACCTCCCAAAACTTGTATGGCTTTTTCTGATACCCACATAGCAGTATCACCAGCGTACAACTTGGCCATGCTTGCTTCCTTGGTATGTCTTGGACCACCATGTTCATAGTGTTCTTGCTTTGCCCATGATGCTTTGTAAACCAATAAACGTGCCGCGTCTATCTTGGTGGCCATATCTGAAAGATAAGCCATAATCATTTGATGATAAGCGATTGGTTTTCCAAATGCTTCTCTCTCGTGGGAATACTTCAGGGCAGATTCATACGCTCCCTGGGCGATTCCCAATGCTTGGGCCGCAATGCCAATTCGGCTATTATCCAAGGCATTCATGGCAATTGGAAACCCTTTACCGATTCCCTTCAAAACATTCTCCACAGGTACTTTACAATTTTCTAAAATCAGTGTACAGGTGTCTGAAGACCTAATGCCAAGTTTATCTTCTTTCTTTCCGACCTTGAATCCTTCAAAACTTGAATCAACAATAAATGCGGTAGTTCCGCCATGCTTCTTGACTCCATAATCAGGATGATCGACATCTTTGGCGAATAGAACAATTATTTTTGCTTGGGCTCCGTTGGTAACCCACATTTTTTCGCCATTCAAGATGTAATGCTTACCGTCCTCGGAGAGTTTTGCTTTACAAATCATAGCGGCTGCGTCAGTACCAGCACCTGCTTCGGAAAGCGAATAGGCACCAACTTCACCTGCGGCCAATCTTGGAAGATATTTCTGCTTCTGCTCTTCGTTTCCGTGCAGGGAAATTGTCTTGGAGCAGAGGCCCACATGGACACAAAACATTACTCCGAAGGAAGGATCTACTCTGGATAGCTCCTCAACAATAATCGATTCTGAAATATCATCTACAGGGGAGCCACCATATTCTTCAGGAATTGTAACCCCTTGAAGACCATATTCGATAAACGACTCCCATTCTTCAGAAGGAGGTGTTTGGGTTTTATCTCTGTGCTCAACTGTGGGGGCAAGTACAGTCTCAGCGAAGTCTCTAACCATTTCTCGAATCATTTGCTGTTCATCGTTTTCTGCAAAATTCATATGTCTCCCTGTACTACCCAAAAGGCCGTGTTTCTTAACCCGTTTGTATAAAATAAAAAATTCATTTTCCCAAACTATTCAAATACAATGCCTCTAAGGCGCGTTTAGGAGGAAATGTAATGGAAGATGAAACCCTACAATTTAAGGTTGCCCACAATA
>MDTD01163324.1_pt1 | contig 16519 bp, 13 predicted proteins | sample 811221 | NCBI WGS metagenome assembly MDTD01 (sample SAMN05326646, study PRJNA326480) | marine metagenome | isolation source: seawater | place: Pacific Ocean: South West | collected 2011 | reverse complement strand
GTTCCATCTGACTGATTTCCCATTTGACAGGATTGCCCATAAAGCTTGCAAAACCAGTATGCAGGACCGCGCGATAATCACCAGCAGACAGCTCAAAGCGGTGTTCGTCGATGGCATCAATATTCACGCCGATGCCAACCAATTCCCATTGCATGGCCAACTCTGAAAACGTGAAGATGGGTTTATCTTTGACATCCAGATTCACATGCGTATCACCACGATCATTCACAAAACTCAAGGCGCATAGAACTCGGTGATCGACTTGATGCGATCGGATCATGCCAGATGCAAAATCGTACCCGTCATGCATGAAGCGAACACGCAGGGACACAGCGGGGTCCTGATCCGTCTTCCAGTACGCAAGAATCGGGCGGCGTTGGTTCCAGGTGTCTTCCCAGTTGATTGAGCCAAGTGTCGCGATGTCGTTCATCCAAGTCGTGCCGACCTGTGGGGAGTTTGCAAACTGGCTGAACTGACGCTGGATGCAAATCGGTGACTGGGTTTTCTCAGGCAAAAACAGGCCGCGCAGTTCATCCGCGCAAGGCTGGGTCGGAACCATTGCGGCAACGGTGTCGGCAGCATCGTGATTCAGCGGATGTAACGGGATACGCAACCCCAAACCTTCCTCAAGCATCTTCACAGCCATCGGGCCGATGAGTTGGGAATAGGCACGCGCATGCGGGCCGGCCCATTGGTGGGTCGCAGGATGGAAATGCTCGCCGATAACTTCCCATGCCTTGACCAGCAGTTCGTGACTCAGAGCGCGAATCAGCGGGTCTTCACAGAACAGGAAGATACGTGAGAGTTCTTCAAGCAGCACAATGCTGTAAGTCGGCGAGTTGTACTCGGTAAATGAGCCGTTGGCAGCCACGTGATCAACGACATTCTGTAAACGGATCTGGGCATACTTGAGCAACCGCGGTTCGGGAAGCAACTCCCCGGCCGCTGCTGTACACCCGGCGCCCATCACGGCGATGTTGGTGTAGCCCGCATGCATGTTCCGTCGGAAGATCGACCAGGCTGCATGATCCAGCGCTGTTCTCATGCGATCGACCAAGGTGTCATCCAATTGGTCGGCATGACACTTGAGCATCTGCGCGATCCGCACGCCGATAAAGTCCGCCCAGTTCCAGTCTGGTGGCGACATCTCTTCCAAAGATTCTTCAAATGTCCATGGCCAGATACCAAAGGTCTTTTTTGTGGGGTCGGTTTCCTGAATATCCAGAACCTGCCCAACAATTATGGGAACCAGCGTGGGAGCCTGCGGGTCATTGGCATTGAGCAGTGCCAAGGCAAAGTCCATCGCTTCGCGGGTGTGATGCACCCAAGTCCCCTCGGGGATCAGCGAGTGATACCCCGGACCTTTGAAGGCTTTGCCGGGCAAGGAGGTCTTGGGATCGAGTGTGGGTTGAAAGTGTTGCAGATAGGCCTGAAGGTCCATGCCGATTTCCTTGGCAAGTGGAGCGTGTCTCAAAACAAGTCTGTCATTATGAAAGCTCCTGATCCCATAACAAGGGGCTAAGGTCGATTTTACGGATTTTTTCGCACTTTTATGTCTAAAGACCACATGGACCTTCCCCATGCGTCTGACATCTGAAGCGGGTCTGGGTATCATGTCTGGCATGCAAGACATACAGAACACACTCACGGAACTCCAACGCGGTGTCGACAGCATCTACAGCATTGAAGAACTCAAGCGCAAGATCGCGTCCGGCCGCACATTGAATATCAAACTCGGCATGGACCCCACGGCCCCGGACATCCACATGGGACATACGGTCGTGCTCAGGAAGATGCGCCAGTTTCAGGACCTTGGCCACAAAGCCACCCTGATCATCGGTGATTACACCGCCAAGATCGGCGACCCCACCGGTCGTGACACCACACGCCCGATCTTGGATGAAGCGACCATCGCTGCCAACGCACAAACCTATCTCCAGCAGGCGGGCAAGATTCTCGACACCTCCGAAGGCAAACTCGAAGTCCGTTACAACTCTGAGTGGCTGGCCAAGCTCAGCTTTGCCGACGTGCTCAAACTCACCGGGCAGGTCACTGTCGGCCAGATGCTCCATCGCGAGAACTTCAAAAACCGCATGGCTCAGGAAAAGGAAATCATGATCAGCGAGTTCATGTACCCGCTGATGCAGGCGTACGACTCCGTGGTGATCAAGGCGGATGTTGAACTCGGTGGTACGGACCAGACGTTTAACAATCTCATGGGTCGCCAACTCCAGGAACGCGACGGCCAGGAGAAACAGGTCGTCATCGTCATGCCGATTCTCGTGGGTTTGGACGGTCATGAAAAAATGAGTAAGTCCAAGGGCAATTACATCGGGGTGACCGACGAGCCCAACGACATGTTCGGCAAAGTCATGAGCATTCCCGACAGCCTGATGAAGAACTACTACGAATTGCTGACGAGTATTCCCGCACCGCGTATCGGTTCATTGCTTGATGAACAGGAGACCCACCCACGTGAAGCCAAGGACATTCTCGGGCGTGTGATTGTCGAGGAGTTCCACACACCTGAAGCTGCGGTTGCTGCCAGCGAGGAGTTCCGACGCCGGTTTGCTGAGAACCAGTTACCTACCGACTTGGAAACCATCAGCGTCTCAGAGAATCCCATCGGACTGCTCAAACTCATCTGTGAAGCTGGCTTTGCTTCCAGTAACTCCGAAGCGCGTCGGTTTGTCCAGCAAGGTGCAGTGAGTCTGGATAACGATAAGATCACCGACCCCAAAGCACAGGTTACACTGGCGGGGACAAAGGTATTGAAGGTCGGCAAGCGCAAGATTTGTCAGGTTCAGGCCTGATCATTTTCGGACGCTGATGACATGATGTCCGTTTGTAGGTTGTGAATCGTTGAAAAAAGTGATCCACGATTACCAATAACCCAAGTGGACGCACTGTGTAATCGATGATTGACTTAACGCTGAGACAGTTGCGTGCTGTCCCAGTGGTCGTTGTATGTTTGTACATGCAAATGCAGGTCAATCATCATGCCTAGAAAGAACTCATCCTGGCAGCATCTCAAAGCCATCCTCCGGCATGTGCGTTTGTCATACTCCACGCCGATGCCGCTGCGTGTTCTCATCCTCATGATAATCACCACACTGAGTCTGTGGGGCGTGGCATTATGGGGGTATCATCATTGGACCTGGCAACAAAAAGAAAAACAAAACCGGCAGCTAACCAGACATATTCTCAACCAATTTCAACGATATGAAACCGTTCTGTTGGGTTGTAAAAGTTTGGATCTTGCCAGCGAAAATATCACTGACAACGAGTGGACCCAGTATATTTATGGTCTTGAAATCCCCCGGAACTATCAAGCATTAACCGATATCGCCATTATTGACTTCAAGTCCCCCCCCTCCCTTGACAAAACCACTTTAAGCAATCCTCAACATTGGCAGGCGGTTGTGAAAAAGCGCTTTTGTTTTCGTGAAAAAGAAAAAAATAAGACCATCAATTTCGATACCTCTGATTTGATCCGACAAAAACTCATTCAAGCCGCGCGAGATAACATGGTTGTCTGTCTGCCAACGATCAGTACCTGGCAATGCTCCAAACAATCCACCACGTTGGTGCTCCCGCTTTACAAAAAAGATTATTTTGATTCACCTAACGTGAATCGATTAAGCATGCTCAAAGGCTGGGTCGCCTTGGCAATCGACCTGGACACCTTGCTGATGCTGAATGAATCCTACTTAATCGATGGTGAAGATATCACACTGCAATATGTCGATCCTGAAGTGATTAAAAACAACCACGTTCGATTTGATGATCTTCAAAATACACTCAACACGAGTGAGAATCTTTCGACCCACCACATGGCAGGCGGTGTCTGGGCAGTACAGATTAACAATCGCTACTCGGCCCAATCGAATCTCTTGCTGATCCTGCTCAACAGTATCTTTGCTGCAGCAGTGATTATCAGTCTGCTGTTTAGTGGCCTGCTTGGTGCAAGCATCTCCAGTCATCAACATGCCATGCAGATCATCCAGATCAAAAGCAAAGCCCTTGATGAATCTGAACATCGCACACGAGAAATTCTTGATACTGCCAATGAAGCTTTCTTCTCGTGTAATTTCTCAGGGCATATCGTTGACTGGAGTAAACAGGCCCAACGTCTGTTTGGTTATTCAACCGATCAAATCATCGGTCGAACCATTTCGCAAACCATCCTCCCCCCGACCAGTAAACAGGACACAACCCATGGCGGACTGCGTAAAATTCTCACCGGCTCGCCCGATTCAGAGGATAGTGGGCAACGCATTGAACTGGAAGCACGTGCTGCAGACGGCAGGCTTTTCCCCATCGAACTATCCATCTCGCCGATGAAAACCACGGATGGTTTTGTGTTTAATGCCTTTGCTCACGACATCACTTCTCGCAAGGAATTACAAACGCAACTGGCACACTCCCAGAAACTCGAATCCATCGGTGAACTGGCAGCCGGCATCGCTCATGAGATCAACACCCCGACCCAGTATGTCGGAGATAACACGCGGTTTCTCAAAGACGCATTTGAAGAGTTGGACCAGGCACAAACTGCATTGCTCCAATACATCAATGCGACGAAGGATGATCCAGTTTCAGAGAACCCGCATTTCCAGAAACTGATCACCGAGATTCAATCACTTGATCTGGAATTTCTCCATGAAGAAATCCCCTCTGCGATCACGCAGACACTCGACGGGATTCAGCGCGTTGCTGAAATCGTCCGCTCGATGAAAAGCTTTGCCCATCCAGGCACCGAAACCAAGCAACTCAGTGATTTAAATCAGGCCATCCAAAGCACCACTGTTGTCAGTCGCAATGTCTGGAAGTATGTCTCGGACCTGAAGCTGGATCTGGACCCGAACTTACCCAAAGTCAACTGCACCCCCGGCGAAATCAATCAGGTCATTCTCAATCTCATCGTCAATGCCGCTCATGCCATTGAAGACAAGCAAAAACTCACTGGCAATAAAGACATGGGAACCATCAAGATTCGCACGAAACACGATCAGGAAAACGTCGTCATTGAAGTCTCAGACACAGGCAGCGGGATTCCCCAGTCCATTCGCCAGCGTGTCTACGATCCCTTCACCACGACGAAGCAGGTTGGACGTGGCACCGGCCAGGGCCTTGCCATTGCCCGGACCGTGATCGTCGACAAACATCAAGGTCAGATCAGTTTTCAAACCGAAGACGGTGTGGGGACGACTTTCACCATCGTGTTACCCATTGACTGCGAAGCCAATGTCATGCCTGAAGATTTGGAACAAACTGCCACGCACCATTAACCCACCAGGTTGGAGTACGTAATGCCAGAAAAACTCAAAATTGTGTTTGTTGATGACGAGTTGAATATTCTTCAAGGTCTTCGTCGTCAGCTGCGCAGTTTTCGCAGTGAATGGGAAATGTACTTCGTTGACAGTGGTGCAGCAGCAATGGAATTGCTCAAGACGCATCACTTTGACGTGATCGTCAGTGACATGCGCATGCCCGAGATGGATGGCGCGGAATTGTTATCCCTAATCAAGCAAAAATACCCACACATGGTGCGTATTGTCCTCTCAGGTTACAGCGATCAGAGTATGACCCTGCGTGCAGCCGAATCGGCACATCGCTATCTCTCAAAGCCCTGCGATGCGGAGGAACTCCGCCAAACCGTTGCTAAAACACTGGCTTTTCAACAATCGATTCACAGCCGTGCGTTGCTGGATCTTGTTGCTCAGGTTGATTCACTCCCCTCGCCCCCGACGCTATACCAGGAATTGTCGGAAATGATCCAGTCTGAATTTTCCAATATTCAGATCATCAGCCATACAATCCGTAAAGACCCTGCGATGACCGCCAAGATTCTGCAGTTGGTTAACTCCAGCTTCTTTGGTCTGCGTCAGCGGGTGACCAATGTGGGGGATGCGGTGAAGCTGTTGGGGCGTGCGTTGATTCATTCCATCGCGTTATCAGCGAATCTGTTTCGCCAGCTTGAACATCAGCACCCGCAACTGAATCGGCTTTGGGAACACAGCTATGAAGTCGCCTGCCTGGCGCGTCAGATTGTTTTGATGCAGCAACAATCCAAGGACATGGCGGATGCTGCGTTTACCGCTGGCCTGCTTCACGACACGGGTAAGCTTGTCCTTTCGACACGTTTGCCTGAGAAATACACGCAGATTCTCGAGACGACCGAAGCCAACAATCAATCAGAATGGCAAGCCGAAAAACAGATGCTTGGGTTTAACCATGCTGACATTGGGGGCCACCTGCTCAAACTCTGGGGCTTGCCGGATCACGTGGTGGCGGCAGTGGTCTTTCATCACGAACCGACCATGAGCATGGAAAACGAATTCTCATTGTTAACCGCAGTCCATGTTGCCAACTATCTGGTCGACAAGCTGCATCATCCAACTCATGTCAATCGACTGGACCGGGGATACATTGAACAACTGGCGTTAACCGACGCGCTGAGTACATGGGAGTCTTACAGCAAGAAACCCACTGCAGCATAGGAAAGCCAATCATGACCACGGCCATGCCCCCGGAAAACATTCTCTTTGTGGATGACGAACCCAATGTCCTCAGTGGTATTCGTCGTCAGCTTCATAAGCAATATCATGTGACAACGGCTGAAGGTCCAGTTCAGGCGTTGGAGATCATCAAACAGGCACCGCGCCCATTTGCCATCGTCGTCGCAGATATGCGAATGCCGGAGATGAATGGTGTGCAGATGCTCACACAGGTAGCATCGCTGACACCCAACAGTGTACGCATGATGCTCACGGGTAATGCCGATCAGCAAACTGCGATTGATGCGATCAACCAGGGGAATATCTTCCGTTTTCTGAATAAGCCCTGTAGTCCCGAACAACTCAGCCAAGCCTTGAATGCAGGTCTGAAACAGTATCGCTTAGTGACTGCTGAACGTGAACTGCTCGAACAAACCTTGCGTGGCAGTATTCGTATTCTCACTGAAATCCTCTCCATGGTTGATCCTGAAGGTTTTGGTCGCAGTGAACGGATTCGCGAGAAAATTAAATTGATTCTGCCCAAGCTCCAGATAACTAAAATCTGGGAAATCGACCTTGCTGCCATGCTTGCGCCGTTAGGATCGGTGACCATCCCACGTGATTTGATCATCAAGCAAGCCAATGACGAATCCCTTCTTGCCAACGAAAGGCAAGTCCTCGACAGTGTGCCGGAAGTCGCCCATCGGTTGATTCAGCATATTCCACGCATGGGTGAGGTCTCACAGATCATTCTCTATCAGAACAAGAATTTCGATGGCAGTGGTTTTCCCGCCAACGATATCAAAGGCCAGGACATCCCGCTGGGTGCGCGACTGCTGCGTGTGCTTTCAGATATGATCCAACTTGAAGACTGGGGCCATCCGGCGACGGAAGTCGTCAGCTACATGCGTAAGAAAGCGCATCTCTATGATCCACATCTCTTGGATCTGGCTTTGGGGACATTGGCTCAGGAAAAACCATCTGTACGTAAAACCATCAGCGTCATGGATATTCGTGCCAGCATGATTCTCGCAGAGGATGTATGCATGCGCAATGGTGCTTTGTTAATCCGTAGTGGCCAGGTGATTACCAATACGCTCAAAGAACGACTGATCAATTACTTTTTCACCAACCGAATCAACGAAGAAATTACCATCCTGACAACAGAATCTGATGAGACGAAATCAACTGGTACACCAGAAATAGAGCCCCCCGCACAAACAGGCCAAACACTGCTCTGCGACGACTCACCGGTTCCTGAACCTACGGGCAATTCTCTTGCATCCAAGCCCAAAACCAAGACCTTCCGCTCTATTGGGTAACGGATATAAACAGACTTTGCCGTCTGTAAACATGGTTTTTATAGGCATTGGGCGTTCCCAGCCTTCTCCAAACCCTACACGCGTCACAATCCTTCGCGCGTCCGAGAAGTTGTTTGTACAACTAAAGCACTAAAAAAATACAAATCGTATGGTTCACATATCTCCGGGAGATGCTTCCGAGAGAAATGTTGAAAGGACGCTTGATGACACAACACACCGATCGAATCGTATTCGTCGATGACGACCCCCAGGTTCTCCGCGCGTTGGAAGTCCTGCTTCGCAGCCGCAAGGATCAATGGGAAGTCCATTATCTGAACAGTGGCAAGGCTGCGTTGAATCTCATGGCAACGCAGCGGGTTGATGTCCTCGTGACCGATATGATGATGCCTGCGATGGATGGGGCCACCCTCCTCAGTCATGTTGTTGATCGTCATCCTGAAGTCTTTCGCGTGGTGTTGTCAGCAACCAGTGACCGTCAGCAGACACTCGATCATCTGGACCTGATCCACCAGTACATCTCCAAACCGGTGTCAGGCCAGGAACTGATTCACGTGGTGGATCGTGCCTGTGCGTTGCGGAAGATTGTCCAGCATGAAGGTCTGCGTAAACACATCGCGCAAATCCAAACGCTGCCCTCTCGGCCTCAGACGTATCACATGCTCCGACATCTACTCACGCGTGAACCTTATCAACATGAGGCCATCAGCCATGTGATCCGCCGTGATCCAGGCATGACAAGCAAGATTCTCCAGTGGGTGAACTCCAACTTCTTTGGTATCCGTCAACGTATCACCGATGTTCATGATGCGGTGATGCTGCTGGGTTCGGACTTGCTGCATGACATCGTCGATAAATTCGAGGCCTTCGATCAGGCATGTACACTCAGCCCAAGACAGATTGAACTCAACGAACTCTGGGACCACAGCGTCCGCGTTGCAACTTTCTCCAAGGCCATCATGGTCAATCAGGAAAATGTCCAACCGCGTGATATCGAAGATGCTTACACTGCAGGCTTACTGCATGATGTCGGCAAGTTGATCATGGTCGAATACTTCGGCAGTCGCTACAGTCAGCTCATGCACAAAGCGCATAACCAATCCCTGAACCTGCGCGAGTTGGAACTTGGAGAACTCGGCGTCACCCATGCCCAGGTTGGTGCGTACCTGCTGGGACTCTGGGGCTTGCCTGACTGCATTGTCGATGCTGTCGCACAGCACGATCAACCCGCCGAACATGCAACCAGTGGCATGACGCTGCCGGCGGTGGTGTACATGGCCAACATGATGGATCAAAACGAAGCTGGCCCCCGTCACCATCCCAACATGCAGGCCATCGACCCGGACATGCTCATCGACTCCCTGCGTCATGACATCGTCGGTCGCCTGGATCTGGCAATCAGCATCGCAGCGTAAACACGACGAACATTTCAAAAATAAAACAGGCTCCGCGTGATATCACACGGAGCCTGTTTATTTGATGACAGATTTAATGGTCGTGATTAACGCTGATCCAACGGAATGTAGTCACGCTCGTTGGAACCGACGTAAATCTGACGTGGGCGGGAAATGCGGCCGGTCGGGTTGTCGTAGGCTTCTTTCCAGTGCGCGATCCAACCGGGCATACGGCCGATGGCAAACATCACGGTGAACATGTTCAGCGGAATGCCCATGGCACGAAGGATGATGCCCGAGTAGAAGTCGACGTTCGGGTACAGGTTACGATCCTTGAAGTAGCTGTCGTTGAGGGCAACTTCTTCCAGTTCGCGGGCCAGGTCAAGCAAGGGGTCATCGACGCCGAGTTTGGCAAGGACCTTGTCGGCTGCACCCTTGAGAATCTTGGCGCGGGGGTCAAAGCTCTTGTAGACGCGGTGACCAAAGCCCCAAAGCAACTCTTCCTTGTTGCGGACGCGTTCAAGATACTTGTCCATGGGCATCTTGGTGTCCTTGATGTACTGGAGCATCTTGAGCACGGCCATGTTCGCTCCGCCATGCTTGGGACCCCACAGGGCGCAGACGCCTGCAGAGCAGCTGGCAAAGAGATTGGCGCCAGAGGAGGCAACCATCTTCACGGTGGAAGTCGAGCAGTTCTGTTCGTGGTCTGCGTGGAGAATCAGGAACAGACGCAGTGCGTGTGCCACATCCGGATCCGGTTCGTGATTCTGGAACGGGATGGAGAACATCATGTGCAGGAAGTTGTTGCAGTAAGACAAATCCGGACGCGGGTAGATGATCGGTTCACCAATGGAGGTCTTGTAGGCGGCAGCAGCGATGGTGCGCACCTTGGAGATCAAACGGGCGGCAGCGGCTTCAAACGTGCTGTCATCTTCCATGGTCATCACGCCGGGGTGATAACAACTCACAGCGTTGATCATGGCTGAGAGAATGGCCATCGGGTGAGCGTTGGCGGGGAAACCGTCATAGCTCTTGTGCAGACCTTCGTGAAGCATTTCATGCTCGGTGAGTTTGTCACGGAAGCTCTTGAGGTGTTCCTGGGTTGGCAGTTCGCCATACATCAAAAGCAGCGCGGTTTCGATGAACGTACTGTTCTCAGCCAACTGTTCGATGGGGATACCACGGTAACGCAGGATGCCCTTTTCACCATCAATGAAGGTGATGGCTGATTTGCAGGAACCGGTGTTGCCATAACCGTCATCAAGGGTGATGTAACCGGTTTGAGCACGGAGCTTGGAGATATCCACCCCATGCTCGTTTTCCGTACCAACCACGACGGGCAGATCAATTTCCTGATCGCCCAAATTCAATTTTGCTGTGTCACTTGCTGTTGCTGTCATCGTACTCCTACCTGTCTGACGGGGTTAAGTGTATGTAGTGCAAATAGGTCAAAACGTATTACATCCTTGTTGTCGATCAGCAATGATCAAACAGACAATTATGTCTCTAAATCAACTTGAACAAAGAACTTGCCGGAACAAGACCGTAAAGATCTTCCACCGGATTCATCTTAGCAATGCTTTGGCTATCCGGCCAGTCCCCAAAGTGTCGCAGGGGCGAAATTAAACCGAAAAGCGCTATTTGGACCTTTCACACGTCCAATCATGCACAAACGGTGCGAGCGAAAGCAATCACCCATCCTTGGCTTGTGTCACGTATAAAATGCCGTCAAACACACGAAATGACCGTTCCCCGGACACGATCGCGTGTCATGATATCTCCTACCGCCCCAAAAGATGGGTTCATCCCTGATTGACGGTAAGGGAATTATTTACCAATTACTGACCGGACTTCCAGGTCGACTTGAACTGCTTGATCGACTCGGAAAGCTTGCCTGCCAATTCATCGTTAATGGCCTTGGCTGCAACCAACTCTTCACGGATGGCGCTGCCGGCGGATTTGAAGTGTTCGAGCAGGTCGGCGGCAAACTTGGGCACATCGGCCTTGCTCAGGTTGTCAAGGAAGCCCTTGGAACCGGCGAAAATCTGAAGCACCTGATCAATGACATCCATCGGGACATACTGAGGCTGCTTGAGCAGTTCCACCATGGCGGCACCACGGTCAAGCTGACGCTGCGTCGCGGCATCGAGGTCGGTACCCAACTGGGCGAACGCTTCGAGTTCACGGAAGGCAGCAAGGTCCAGACGCAGTGAGCCGGCCACCTGTTTCATGGCCTTGATCTGGGCGTTACCACCCACGCGGGAGACGGAAATACCGACGTTAATAGCCGGACGCACACCTGCGAAGAACAGTTCAGGTTCCAGGTAAATCTGACCGTCGGTGATCGAAATCACGTTAGTCGGGATGTAAGCAGACACGTCGCCTTCCATCGTTTCAATGATGGGAAGCGCGGTCAGTGAACCGCCACCGTTTTCGTCGGATAGCTTGGTTGCACGTTCCAGAAGACGGCTATGAAGATAGAAAACGTCACCGGGATAAGCTTCACGGCCCGGAGGACGCTTAAGCAGCAGGGACAACTGGCGATAAGCTACAGCCTGCTTGGACAAGTCGTCATAAACACAAAGCACGTGCTTGCCCTTCCACATGAAGTATTCGCCCATCGCACAACCGGCGTAAGGCGCGATGTACTGCATGGGAGCCGGATCGGCTGCACCAGCGCAGACCACGGTGGTGTATTCCATGGCACCGTTTTCGGTCAACGCATCGACGACTGCAGCAACCGTCGATTCTTTCTGACCCACAGCCACATAGATGCAGTAGACCGGCTCGTCGGTCTGGTGGGTATATTTCTGATTGATGATGGTGTCGATGGCCACAGCCGTCTTACCGGTCTTACGGTCACCAATGATCAGTTCACGTTGGCCACGTCCAATGGGAATCATTGAGTCGACCGACTTAAGCCCGGTCTGCATGGGTTGGGTCACCGGCTGACGATCAGCAATGCCCGGGGCAATGATGTCCATCTTGCGGGTTTCAGAAGATTGAACCGGGCCTTTGCCGTCCATGGGTTCACCCAGCGGATTAAGCACACGGCCCAGCACGCCTTCACCGACAGGCACGGAGAGCAGTTCGCCGGTTGAGCGAACGGCATCGCCTTCTTTAATCTTGAGATAGTCACCGAAAATAACGGCACCGACGAGATCGTTTTCGAGGTTGAACACCTGACCGGAGACCTTATCCCCTGCTTCAGTTTCAAATTCGAGCATTTCGCCTGCGCGTGCTTCAGAAAGGCCGTAGATGCGGGCGATCCCGTCACCGACTTCAATGACCTGGCCGACCTGGGAGACTTCCAGTTCAGCGGAATAACGTTCGACTTCTTGTTTGATGACGTTGGTGATTTCGTCGGTTCTGATCTTCATCGAGGTTGATCCTTTAGCCTCTTGCTACAAAGTTGTTTTGTTAACCTGTATGGATTGCTTGTTGATTTGAGTTACTCAGTGATGAGTTGGGTTAATTCGTTCTTGGCCTTCTCGCGTCCCTCGGCAATGATCTTGCGTTCCAGGAGTTTGAGTTGGGTGACAATACTGCCGTCGATGAGCTTGTCACCAACACGGAGTTTGAGACCACCGATGAGGTTGGCATCGACTTTCTGGTTGAGGATGACATTGCGTGAAATCGCCCCACCGATTTTCTGAGCCAGCGAATCCAATGCATCGGGGGTCAGTTCGGTTGCCACGTAGGCATCGACTTCGACGATACCGTTACGTTGATCAATGATTCGCAGAGCGGACTTGAAGATGCCCGGTAGTTTATCCAGACGGTCTTTGCGGTTGACGGTCTGGATGAAATCGTAAACCAGTTCGCTGAGTTGGCTTTTAAAGAGACGTTCGATGCTGCCAGTTTTTTTATCGGTTCCCAAGACCTGGCTGGAAAGCAGATTCATGAGTTGCGGCGCACTGGCCAGCAACTTGGAGAGGTCCTGAACTTCTTCAGCGACATCGTCGAGTGTGCCTGCTTTTTGAGCCATCTCCACGAGCGCCAGACCGTAAATGTCTTCAACCGTGCGGGCGACTTTTTCAATGTGTTCGGGCATCGTTTGATTTTTGCCTATGTTGAGTCAGCGACATGTGGTGTCGCAGTTAATTTCAAACCGTTAACAGTCACGCATCAGTTGTTTTCAGCTTTGAGCTGGGCCAGCGATTCATCGACGATGGCCTGCTGGTCATCGGCATTGAGTTCACGCTTGAGAATCCGACCGGCAATCTGCGTGCTCATGATGGCAGCCTGCGAGTACAACTCGGTGATCGCCTGTTCCTTGGCAGCGTTGATATCACGGGCGGCCTTGTCTTTCATCTGCGTGATTTCAGTCTGCGTCTGATCCTTTAGCTGAGCAGCAACACGCTGAGCTTCACCGCGGGCTTCTTCAATGAGCTTACGGGATTCTTCCTGGGCGGCGGCGAGCTTGGCTTCGTACTGCTTCAAGGTCGCAGTTGCATCCCTGGCAGACTTCTCCGCTTCTTCCAGATCAGTCTTGATCTTGTTTTCACGATCCTGCAAGCCCGTGAGAATCGGACCCCAGGCAAGCTTCTTGAGGATCACCAACACCACGATAAACACGATGGCGGCGGCGATACCCTGATAAATCGTACCGGCGAAGGGATTGTCGCCTCCAGCGGCCAAAACCAGGTTCAAAACGGACGGTTGCATGCTCATGGTCATTCCTTTTATCTACCGAGCTTTCAAGTCAACTTCCAGTTGTGTGTGCAGGTCAACTTGCCTTGCGCCCACTTCCGGGGGTCCGGGGGGTCGAATGCTTGAACACCGTGAGTCTTCAGGGCGCTCAAGCATACGACCCGAAAATCGAATCGTATGCCTTGTGATTTGTATCGCTTATTTGAGGGCGATCAGCAGTGTCACAACCACGCCGAAGAGGCTGACGCCTTCGATCAGAGCGGCGGACAGAAGCATCGCACCTGAGATGTCCTTGGCAGCTTCGGGCTGACGAGCCATTGACTCAACAGCGGAACCACCGATGCGACCGATACCCTTGGCGGCACCGATGGCAACCAGACCGGCACCGATGGCGGCACCGAAGTAAGCACCGAAAGCACCACCGTTGCTGACAACAGCTCCGACGGCTTCAGCGACACCATGAGCATCCTGGGCCATGGCGGGGACGGCAGCGAAAAGAACTGCCATAGCGGAAAGCATTGCGAATTTCTTCATCTTGAAGATCTCCATAAACGTTGTTTTGATGTGGCAAGAACACATCGGTTTCAAACCCCGCCTGTCACGGTCAAAAGGCTGTCTCACTCAACCTTCGGGGCGTTATAAACATTAGTGTGTCGTCGGGGCCTGGTGGTCCATATCCACATTCATCACATGACCGTGATCGTCGCCGTGATCATGTTCGTGATCGTGGTCATGGACAATCAACTGGCTCAAAAACAGGCCGGTCAGATAGGTGAAAATAAACGCCTGAATGAAAGCCACCAACACTTCAAGCATGTAAATGGCAATCGTCCCCAACAACGGCAGCAATGCCAGACCATGGCCGGCAATACCACCCAAACCAATACTCAGCGAGACCACAAAGCCAAGCAAGGTGCTGACGATGATGTGTCCGCCGGTCATGTTGGCAAAGAGTCGCAAAGACAAAGCAAACGGCTTGACGAACGTGCCGATGATTTCAACGGGAACCATGATCGGCCACATGAAGACCGGCGCACCTGCGGTCAAGTGCTTGAAGAATCCGACGAAGTCTTTCTTCAAGGCGGTCCCGTTCATGAAGATGAACGAGATGATTGCCAAAGCACTGGTGACCCAGATGGACTGGGTGGCCGTCCCGCCGATACCGACGAAAACTTCACCGTGATCGGTTGCCATAGAATTGATCTTGAACATGGCCAACACGTCTGCAAATGGAACCAGGCCCAACAGGTTGTTGATGAGGATGAACCAGAAGAAGGTCCAGAGCACGCCGATGTACTTGTCGGTGTCTTCGCGGAGAAGTGGCTTGAAGATTTCATCACGCAGGTACAGGCAGATCACCTCGACGAGGTTGGCCAGCGTACCCTTGGCACGCAGGTCTTCGAGGGTGCCTGACTTGCCGGTGGCAATCTTCCTGGCTGCCGGAACCAGAACCAGCAGCGTCACGATCGCACTGAGAATCAGCATGACGGTGGCATTGCTGATACCCCACTGCCCATAAATGGGCTTGTCGATGACGTGGCCCACGGGGCTTCCAGCTGCAAGTGTTGTCAGAGCGAATAAATTCATGAGGTGCACACCTCCGTGTGAGCAGGACCGTGTGTGTCCGCCGGCTTGGCGTTTTCATCGGTCCAATTGTGATGCGTTACGTAATGCCAGACCAGGTAGGTCTCCACTGCCAGGAGTCCGAAATACAGGACACACAGGTCGATGACTGTCCATAAGGGATCAATCTTCAAGACCTTGATATTCAAAGCCACAGCGACGAGGCAGACAACCAGTCTTGGTCCGGCTGCCACCAATGTCGCCTGGGTCAAACGCCAGGGTCCGAACTTGGCAAAGTGAGAGATGATCATCAATCCCAGAACCATCGCGACCCAAAGCAGTCCGACGGTGACACCAATTCCCTGCAAAGCCCCCACGGAAAATGCAAGATGCAGACCGACCAAAATCAAACTGCATACCAAAATGGTTGCGCTGAGTTTCACAAGCATACTGATGACTGGAAATGGATTGGATGACTGAGATTCTGTCATGTAGTGCGTCCAACACCCTTTACCAAACCCCCTGAGATTAGTCACGATCCGCGTACTGGTTACGCCAGATCAACCACAGTTTGCAACCGCAACCGACCACCCCAAACAAAGCCCCAAACAACATTAACCAGGGCGACGTCTGAAATTTCTGATCCCCCCACCATCCTAATGCCATCAGGACGATGAGGATCCCCGCCAGTTCAACCCCAAGCGTTGCATGCTTCATCGGGGTCTGTCTCCTGTCTTAACCGATTATTTCGTGGTGCCTAAAAAAAAGAGAAGCATCTGAAAAAACCGGGCTCACAACCATGTGTGAAAGCAGAGAGTAGCGGGGTAAATTTTCAGTGTCAAATTGTGATAAATGTACGATAATTCTACATTTTTGTCTTTTAAGTTCCGCTTTGCAAGTCTTTTTCTTCACCATTTGCATATTGAATTCGTCTAATGGATGATGTCCCTATGCCCATTGGCGCTTTTGATTGATAAAAAGAGAATGCTTTGACGAATCGAATCACTGATATGACCACGATTTACCACAATCCACGCTGTTCCAAAAGCCGTCAGACCCTCCAACTCCTGAATGACAAGGGCATCGAGCC
>MDTD01086677.1_pt1 | contig 16519 bp, 23 predicted proteins | sample 811221 | NCBI WGS metagenome assembly MDTD01 (sample SAMN05326646, study PRJNA326480) | marine metagenome | isolation source: seawater | place: Pacific Ocean: South West | collected 2011 | reverse complement strand
GCTTAAATTCTAAAATAGTATAGCGTTAAATTAAATAGAAAGCTCGTCTAGATGTTAGCGTGGGCAGTGAGGAAAAAATCAGTTTTACCTTCACCACGATCGCTGGGTATAATTGAAATAATGCATAATTCCTCAAAACTTGATAAGTCAGCCGTCGTCTCCTTCGAGGCGGTAGATTTTTCGTATGGTTCAAAACAAGTGCTCTCAAATATCGATTTAAAATTACCTAGAGGTAAAATTACCGCAATTTTTGGAGGCAGCGGGACGGGTAAGACGACAGTTCTGCGTATGATTGGGGGGCAGCTTAATCCAGATCGAGGTTTGGTAGCTTTTGAAGGTCGTGAAATAAAAAAAATGTCGTTCAGAGATTTGTATGCCGCAAGAAGAAAAATGGGAATGCTTTTTCAGTTTGGGGCGCTTTTCACAGACTTGTCTGTTTATGAAAATGTGGCTTTCCCTTTACGAGAACATACGGATCTATCGGACGCGCTTATCAATGACCTCGTTACGGTGAAACTAAATTCTGTGGGACTACGTGGAACAAAGCAGTTAAATACTTCTGAGCTTTCTGGGGGGATGGCAAGGAGAGTGGCCCTGGCGAGAGCAATTGCCTTGGATCCAGATTTGATGTTGTACGATGAGCCATTTACTGGGTTAGATCCTATAGCAACTTCAGTGATTGCCAATCTGATAAGAAAATTAAACTATGCCTTGGGCCTTTCGAGTGTTTTAGTCACCCATGACGTGGAGGTTTCACTAGGTATTGTTGATTATTGTTTAGTTATGTCCAACGGGAAATTAGTGGGTCAAGGTACCCCCGATGAAATCAAACGATCAAATGATCCGATCATCAAACAATTTATCTCTGGCGAGATTGATGGCCCAGTTCCCCTCCACTATCCAGCCCCTCCTTACAACGAGGATCTAGGGCTAATAAAATGAAGAGTAAAGTCGCTTTTGAAATCATGCGGAGCTTTGGTGAGTTATTTGTAAGAGCGATATGGAAAATAGGATCCGGATCCTGTTTTATCGCAAAAGTTGTCGTCAGGGTGCAAATTACAGTCAAGCGCCCACGTTTATTTTTCAACGAAATTTATTTTTCCGGAGCCTTGTCATTACTCATAATTATTATTTCAGGTCTTTTCGTAGGATTGGTTTTGGGACTCCAAGGTTATGAAACTTTGAAGCGATATGGTTCCGCAGAAGCCGTAGGCACTCTGGTTGCCTTATCACTGGTAAGAGAGCTTGGCCCAGTAGTAACCGCATTGCTATTTGCAGCAAGGGCGGGATCGGCGATGACAGCTAAAATTGGCATTATGAAATCTACTGAGCAACTATCAGCTATGGAAATGATGGCTGTTGATCCCTTTAGGCGAGTTTTGAACCCAATGTTCTGGGGTGGTTTTTTTTCGATGCCCTTATTGGCTGCGATCTTCAGCGCTTTGGGAATATTAGGAGGATACCTGATCACAGTTATAGTGATCGGTGTTGACGGTGGAGCCTTTTGGTCACAAATGCAGGGTAGTGTTGATTTTCAAAAAGATATATTGAATGGCTTTTACAAAAGTGTTGTTTTTGGTTTCGCAGTTAACGCCATTGCACTTTTTGAGGGGTACGATTGTCTGCCGACCGCCGAGGGAGTATCACGGGCGGTCACGAGAACTGTGGTAACGTCAGCATTGGCGGTGTTAGCATTGGACTTTATATTAACTGCATTTATGTTTGCGGGGGTGTAGATAATGCATAGGAGAACGGTCGACCTTTGGGTCGGAATTTTTGTTGTTGCAGGTTTTGTTGGGCTTTTTTTTCTGGCTTTTAAGGTTGGAAGTGCTTCTACTTACAGTGTGCGTGAGGGATATAGCATCATCGCGCAATTCGATAATATAGGCGGGTTAAAAGCAAAAGCTCCTGTAAAGAGTGCCGGGGTTGTTGTTGGGAGGGTAGAGGAGATAAACTTTCGAAACGACACCCTTAGAGCAGAGGTTAAGATGCGTATCGGTCTAGAATTTGAATTTCCCAGAGACAGTTCAGTCTCTGTTTTGACAGCTGGACTACTAGGAGAGCAATATATTGGTTTAGACGGTGGCGGTGATGTGGAGTTGTTGAGAGACGGAGATACCCTAATGCTTACCCAGTCCGCCATTGTTTTGGAAAAAGTTATTGGTCAGTTCTTATTCAATAAAGCATCGGAGAAGACTGCCGACAGGTAGTCACACCTTAGAGAAAGTAATTATAATGAATATATTAAGAGTGTTATTGGTCGTTAGCGTTCTATTGTGGGAAGTCAGTGGTCTAGCGATTGCGCAAAAATCTCCAGATATCTTGGTCAGGGAGACAGTTGACGATATTCTGCAGACGATTCAGAGTGACCCTGAAGTTAAGGCGGGAAACAGTGACCGAATCAAGGAGATTATGGAGGAAAAGGTCGCTCCGCACATTGATTTTCCTAGGATGACTCGCCTAGCTGTCGGTCGAGCATGGAGAGATGCCTCGATGGAGCAGAAAAAAGCCTTGGTAAAAGAATTTCACGAGATGCTTATGCGTTCTTATGCCGCTGCATTCAAAATGTACAATGGAATTGTGATCGATACCAGACCGTTGCCCAGACTCGGGCCAGAGGACAAGCAGGTTTCCGTCAATACCGTTGTTAGATTGCCTGGTGGAGCACCGCCACTTAGTGTCGACTACGACTTAACGATCGATAAAGATGGTTCTTGGAAGATGTATGACGTGAGAGTTGATGGTGCCAGTCTAGTGATCAACTATCGTAGCGTTTTCACGCAGGAGCTTCAAAAGGGTGGTATAGATCAGTTGATAAAAGCTTTGTCGGAAAAAAATATGTCAGGTTTGGATCAATAAAATCTATGCAAAAGACCGATGTCAATTCATAAAAGTATTTATTTAGCCAACGGTCATTACACAGTTGATCGGGCTATGGCCGTACTGAAAGAGAGCTCAGAGTCCTTTAAAAGTTTGGGTGATAACATCGTAGTTGATTTTAGCAATGTTGACAAAATAGACTCAGCGTTTATAGCGATAACATTGGAATGGATTAGATTAGGGATCAGAGAGAATAAGGTAATTTCGTTTAAAGGGTTCACAAACTCCATGGTTAGTTTAATTGAAGTCTATGGGCTTTCAAAAGAAATTCGAGGGGAATCTATGGAACAATTTACTCAGCCGAAAGTTACATGACTCTTGCAATTGAGATAAAAGGTATAAACAAGGCTTTTGGGAAATTTCGTGCACTCAAAGACATTGATTTGGATGTGCGTGAGGGAGAGTTTTTTGCCCTGCTTGGTCCAAATGGGGCGGGAAAGACAACTTTAATAAGCATTCTAGCCGGTTTGTGTATGGCGGATAAGGGTAAGGCTAAAGTCATGGGTCACGATGTATCCGCAGATTATCGACTCTCAAGGCTGAACTTAGGTGTTGTACCCCAAGAGCTGGTCTATGACCCTTTTTTTTCGGTGAGGGAAATGCTCACTATTCAGTCGGGCTACTTTGGAATACGACGTAACTCAAGTTGGATTGAGGAGGTTACAACCGAACTTGGCCTGGAAGATAAAATGAATGAAAATATGCGAACTTTGTCGGGCGGTATGAAAAGACGGGTTTTGGTGGCACAGGCGTTAATGCATCGACCTCCAGTGATCATACTGGACGAGCCCACTGCCGGGGTAGATGTTGAACTTAGGAAAAGTCTCTGGAAATTTATGCGTAGTCTTAATTCTCAGGGTCATACAATTGTTTTGACCACTCATTATCTAGAAGAAGCTGAGAATTTATGCGAGCGAGTGGGCATGTTAAAGGATGGAAATTTAGCCGCTTTGGATACCACGAAAAATCTACTTCAGAGATTTTCCGGAATTAGATTAATCCTCAAGGTAAAAGCGGTTTCACCTCCATCCAGCGTTGAGTGTTATCTTGTTGAAACTAGTGGTGATGGCGAATGGATTTTTAAATTGAGCGACTATAACGCGGTAGAGCATATACTTTCCGAAATCAGATTGGCCAATCAGGTAGTCGAGTCTATGGTTATCAGAGAGGCCGATCTTGAGGATGTCTTCTTTTCAGTAATTCAAGAGGACAGATGAAATGGTTGGTTTCAATACGCTTTTGTTTAAAGAGCTTTTACGTTTTTGGAGGGTTGTGTTTCAAACTGTGGGTGCTCCCATTCTGACTGCACTACTCTATTTACTTATTTTCTCTCATGTCCTCGAGGAGAGGGTTAGCGTCTACTCGGGGGTGCGCTACACAGAGTTTTTGGTACCGGGTTTAGCTATGATGTCACTACTGCAAAACGCCTTTGCGAATGGGTCTTCAAGTATTATTCAGTCAAAGGTGACAGGAAATATCGTTTTCCTGTTATTGGCTCCTATTTCACATTTCCAATTATTCGCAGCTTACTTAGCTGCATCAATTATAAGGGGAGTTGCAGTTGGGCTTGGCGTTATTATTGCTGCCACATTATTCGTGGGTTTAGGGGCACAAAATCCACTATGGATTTTTACTTTTGGTGTTTTGGGTGCTGGTATTTTAGGATGCTTGGGACTTATTGCTGGTATTTGGGCTGAAAAATTTGATCAAGTTGCAGCCTTCCAAAATTTTATAATTATGCCCATGACCTTTTTGTCAGGAGTTTTCTACTCCATTCATTCGCTACCAAGTTTCTGGCAACAAGTCTCCAGGGGTAATCCATTTTTTTATATGATTGATGGGTTCCGGTATGGTTTTTTTGGGGAATGTGATGTATCCCCGAACCTATCTTTACTAATCGTCTTTTGCGTGTTCTTGGTTTTATCAACGATCACTTTTAATATTATAAAAAGCGGATATAAATTGCGAACTTAACGAGGAAAAAATTATGCTTATGCCCGAAACTGTTAAAGCCTATATCGAGGAAAATTTAGGCTGTGAGTATGTTGATGTTAAAGGTGATGGTCACCATTTTGAAGCTGTGATCGTCAGCGACGCGTTTGAAGGGAAATCTATGCTGAAGCAACATCAAGTGGTATACGATGCTCTCGGCGCTCGGATGAAGTCTGAAATACATGCCCTATCTATGAAAACCTTAACCCCTGAACAATGGAAATCACGATAGGGCTGGTTTTTGGATAAACTGGTTCTAAATGGTGGGAGGCGTTTAAGAGGTGAGGTAAAAATCTCAGGATCAAAGAATGCCACATTGCCTATGATGTGCGCCAGCCTGCTGACACCAGATCACCTCGAACTTGAAAATGTTCCGCACCTCAGGGACGTGACTACTATGCTTGCCCTCCTTGGACAGATGGGAGTACAGGTTTCCTTAGATGAAAGGTCCCGAGTTGGATTAAATGCCAGTCAGGTACACAGGTTGGTAGCTTCATATGATCTGGTAAAGACCATGAGGGCTTCTATTCTGGTATTAGGGCCAATGCTAGCAAGGTTTGGCGAGGCCTGCGTTAGCCTGCCTGGGGGGTGTGCCATTGGACAAAGGCCAGTTGACCAACACATAAAGGGGCTTGAGGCAATGGGCGCAGATATTTATATTGATAATGGTTACATCCATGCCAAGGCCAAGATTTTTCGGGGGGCAGAGATAAAGTTCGATATGGTTAGTGTCACAGGAACTGAGAATCTGATGATGGCAGCTACTTTGGCGAGTGGCACCACGGTTATAAAAAATGCAGCACGTGAGCCAGAGGTTGTAGATCTAGCAAACTGTTTGGGAAAGATGGGGGCAAAAATTTCTGGTGCCGGAACTGGTGAAATTGTAGTTGAGGGAGTAAAAAAACTAAACGGTGGCAACTACTCGGTCATGCCTGATAGGATAGAAACTGGAACATTTATGGTTGCGGCGGCGATGGCAGGTGGGAAAGTTACTGTTTCCAATGGTAACTTGTCAGGCACAAAAGCTATAATGTTGAAGTTGCAAGAGGCAGGTTGTAAAATTTGCATCCGGGACGATAAAGTGGTGATAGAACAGACGGATCGGTTAAAAGGGGTTAGTCTGGAAACCGCACCATTTCCTTTTTTTCCAACCGATATGCAAGCTCAATTTATGGCAATGAACAGTGTTTCAGTTGGTCTGTCCAACATAAAGGAGACTATTTTTGAAAACAGATTCATGCATGCTCAGGAGCTGCGAAGATTGGGAGCAAATATTTCGATTAGTGGCAACGTAGCGAAGGTAAATGGGGTTAAAAAACTGCGTGGTGCGCGAGTGATGGCTACCGATTTGCGGGCCTCGGCTTGCCTTGTTTTAGCGGGGCTCGTTGCAGAGGGGCAAACAATCATTGATCGGATATACCACCTCGACCGAGGATACGAGAGGATAGAGGAAAAGCTGGTCGGACTGGGTGCCGTAATAAAGCGGTCGAACTAGAAGAATGGGGATATTCACATAATGATACAAAGTCAGTTACCGGGTTTAACTTTAGCTCTTTCAAAAGGTCGCATCTATGATGAGACACTTCCTTTTCTCACAAAATTAGGGGTTTGTGTTGCTGAAGATCCTCAGGCATCTCGTAAACTTATCATTCAGACCAACACCTCAAATCTCAGGCTCTTGATTGTGAGAGCTTCCGATGTACCAACTTACGTCAAGCATGGGGCTGCAGATATAGGAATTGCTGGAAAAGATGTTTTGGTAGAACAAGGTGCTGACGGATTATATCAGCCACTTGATTTGAAAATCGCGAAATGTAGGATGATGGTAGCGGCAGCTGCAAATTTTAATTTTGAAGAGGCGGTTACGAGTGGAAAAAGAATTATGGTAGCTACAAAATATTCAAATATTTCAAGGGCTCATTTTGCAGAGAAGGGGATTCATGTCAATATAGTAAAGTTGTATGGTTCGATGGAATTGGCTCCACTTGTGGGCCTTTCAGATGTGATCGTAGATTTGGTTTCATCTGGAGCAACTTTGAGGGCTAACAATTTAAAAGAAGTGGAGCAGATAATGCCAATTAGCGCACGATTGGTAGTGAATCGTACCGCACTAACCACTAAGGGAAAAATTTTAAAGCCCATTTTGAAAAAATTGGAAGAGGTGACTAGTAGGTCAATGCCATGAACATAAGACAACTGGACTCAACCAGTCAAGATTTCGAAGATCAATTGAATGCTGTCTTAAAATATGACAAAAACGCTGACACCGAATTAGGAAATTCTGTTACTAAAATTTTAACCAGAGTCCGGCGGGACGGCGATAAGGCGGTGATGGAATACACTGCGAGATTTGATCGGTTGAAGGTAGAATCAGTATCAGAACTTGAGCTTGGTGCGAAGTTTTTGAAAGAGGCATGGGACTCTCTCGAGAAATCTCAAAGAGAGTGTCTCTCCGTAGCCACTAGGAGAATCCGAGCGTTCCATGAAAAACAGGTGATGCCATCTTGGGATTACCAAGAAGACAACGGAACGGTTTTGGGGCAGATAGTGAACCCGATTGAGAGGGTCGGATTGTATGTTCCCGGCGGAAAAGCCTCGTACCCATCTTCAGTGCTGATGAATGCCATTCCGGCTAAGGTGGCTGGTGTCAGCGAGCTTATTATGGTGGTTCCTACCCCACAAGGAGACAGAAACACGATGGTGCTTGCCGCGGCTTACATCAGTGGCGTTGATCGAGTGTTCACGATCGGCGGGGCTCAGGCGGTTGGTGCATTAGCATACGGTACAGATGCTATCCCGAGGGTGGACAAAATAGTAGGCCCCGGAAATTCTTACGTTGCTGAGGCGAAACGTCAGGTTTTTGGTCAGGTTGGAATAGATATGATCGCAGGGCCTTCCGAGATACTAGTTGTTGCTGACCCTGGAGCCAACGCAGAATGGGTGGCAATGGACCTTTTCTCCCAGGCTGAGCATGATGAGCTTGCACAAGCTATTTTGATTGCGTTTGATTCAGGCTTTTTAAAATTGGTCAGCAATAGCATGGACAAATTCATCACCGAAATGCCAAGATCAGAGATAATTACCGCATCTCTACATAACAGGAGTGCATTTATCAAGGTCCGGAATGAAGCTGAGGCTGTGTCATTAATAAATCGTATAGCTCCTGAGCATTTAGAACTTGCGGTTTCTGACCCCCGCCGTCTTTTATGCGATATAAAAAATGCTGGATCGATATTCTTAGGTAATTATTCTAGTGAGGCACTAGGGGATTATTGTGCGGGTCCTAATCACGTTCTTCCAACTCAAGGTACAGCCCGCTTTTCTTCTCCGCTCGGCGTTTATGATTTCCAGAAGCGGTCCAGCGTTATTGAGGTGTCGGAGAGGGGTGCGACGGAGTTAGGCATTATAGCCAGCGAAATCGCGACAGGAGAGGGATTGCACGCTCATGCGCAATCGGCTTTAATGAGGGTAAAAGGTACATGAAAAGACTTTGGAGCGATGATTTGAGCGAATTAGAACCTTACTCACCGGGAGAGCAGATGTTTTCTCGAGACGTCATAAAACTTAACACCAATGAAAATCCTTATCCACCAAGCCAGAGTGCTCTTGACAAAATTAGGGATAAACTGCATTCGAACTTAAGGTTATACCCTGACCCCGATAACTTTAAACTAAAAAGTGCGATAGCAGGTCTACACGCCATTCATCCAGAGAGTGTTTTCGTCGGCAATGGATCCGATGAGGTTCTTGCTCACATATTTCGAGGTTTGTTCAAAAAGAAAAAACCTCTACTATTCCCAGATATTACCTACAGCTTCTATCCTAGTTACTGTAATTTGTTTGGAATTAAATACAACCGTATAAAGCTAGACGCCAATTTCTGCATCGATTTTAGAATGTACAATAATCAATGTGGTGGCATCATATTTCCTAATCCCAACGCTCCAACGGGAATAGGAGTTAAAAAAAGGGACATAGAAGCTTTTCTCCATACTATAGACTACCAAGTACCTGTTGTAATAGACGAGGCCTATGTTGACTTTGGTGGCGAAAGTAGTATCCCGCTGGTTAAGAAATACCCCAATCTGATTGTTTCAAGAACGCTCTCGAAGTCGCACTCGTTAGCCGGTCTTCGCGTTGGATATGCTATTGGAGACGCAGATATGATTGAGGCTCTTTCGAGGGTAAAGAATAGTTTCAATTCGTACCCAGTTGATGCTCTTGCGGAGGCAGGAGCGATTGGAGCTCTACAAGACTCGACCACTTTGGCGGAAAATAGCATGAGAATTCGCGCAAACCGTGATTTTCTCATTCGCGAACTAGAAAAGTTGGAATTCTCTGTTTTACCCTCAATCGCTAATTTCGTTTTTGTAGAGAGAGTTGGATTCGATGGTGAGTATCTTGCGAAAAGACTCAAGGAAGGTGGCATCCTAGTTCGCAACTTCAACAATCCCCAGAGGTTGCAACCTTTTATTCGAATCTCTGTTGGCAGTGAGATAGAGTGCAAAAAATTAATAAATCTCCTAGGTAAAATTGTGAAAAGTAGGCAAATATGAGAGAGATAAAAAAATCGAGGATTACGTTAGAAACTGAAATATCGGTTGGTCTGGATTTGGATGGCGAGGGGAGAGCAGAAATCTCCACGGGAATAGCTTTTTTTGACCATATGCTAGATCAGGTAGCCCGACACGGGCTTTTTGATTTAACGATCGTCGCGAAAGGTGATTTGGAGATTGATGCTCATCATACCGTTGAGGATGTTGGAATTACTCTCGGTCAGGCCTTAAATGATGTAATGTCGGACAAAAAAGGTTTGAGACGTTACGGTCATGCGTACGTCCCCCTAGACGAGGCGCTCTCGAGGGTAGTGTTGGATCTTTCGGGTAGAGCAGGTCTTTCCTATAACGTTACGTATACAAGGGCAAGAATCGGCTCTTTTGATTGCGATTTAATATATGAGTTTTTTCAGGGTTTCGTAAATCATGCTAACGTAACATTACATGTCGATAACATAAGGGGTAGAAACGCACATCATCAGGCGGAAACAATTTTTAAAGCGTTTGGCAAGGCTTTGAGATTGGCCTTGGAGTTCGATGATCGATCATCAGCGATTGCATCCACCAAGGGGACCCTTTGATTTTCGGGGGGTACTAGTTATGAGTCTCATTGTTGTTATCGATTATGGGATGGGGAATATACGCTCGGTAGCTAGAGCCTTGGAGATGGTTTGCGCGGGTGCCCGGGTGAAAATTTCAAGTGATCCAGAGATGGTTAGGTCGGCGGATAGGGTAGTTTTTCCCGGACAAGGGGCCATGGCAGATTGCCTCAGGGAGCTCAACGCAAGGGGGTTGGTAGAGGCTGTCAAGGAATCCATGGAAAGTAAGCCCTTCTTGGGCATTTGCATCGGTTTGCAGGTTTTGTTTGATTACTCCGAGGAAAATTGTGGGCCGTGCCTGCAGTTTATTCAAGGCCGAGTGGCTCGGTTTGAAAAGGGCCTTTTAAAGAACGGAAGAAAATTGAAGGTCCCTCACATGGGGTGGAATCAAGTTAAACAAATGTCCCCTCACAAGCTGTGGGAGGGTATACCTGATAATAGTTGGTTTTATTTTGTTCATAGCTATTACGTTGCAGCTCAGGACAGAAATTTGATTTTCGGAGTAACCGATTACTCAACACATTTTGATTCCGCGGTGGGGAGACAAAATGTTTTTGGTGTTCAATTCCACCCGGAAAAAAGTGAAACTTTAGGGCTGAGATTCTTATCAAATTTCGCTAAGTGGGATGGAACGAGCTGAATAAGGGCAGCGTTGTATTAACGGAAGTAAGTTAGGGTAAGATTCTGATATGATAGTTATTCCTGCGATCGATTTGAAGCAAGGCGCATGTGTTCGTCTTAAGCAAGGAAAAATGGATGAAACCACAGTTTTTTCTAATAGGCCGGAGGTTATTGCGGAAAAATGGTTTAATCAGGGAGCACGCCGTCTCCACGTAGTTGATTTGGATGGCGCCTTTCAAGGTATCCCAATTAATATAAATTCTATTCGAGAAATAGTAGCGAAAATTGATGGGAAAATTCCAATCCAAGTTGGCGGAGGAATACGAGAAATGGAAACAATAAAGCGATACTTTGATATCGGTGTAAGTTTCGTAATTTTGGGTACTGTGGCGGCAGAGAAACCCGAACTTGTAATCGAGGCGTGTAATTTGTTTCCCGAGAAAATTATAGTTGGAATTGATGCAAAAGCTGGGACGGTATCGGTTGATGGATGGGTAACGCAGACGGACCAATCGATATTCGATTTAGCAAAGCGATATGAAAGTTATGGTGTAGCGGCAATCATTTACACTGATATTTCGCGCGACGGTATGGGGTCAGGTATCAATATTGAGGCGACTGGTGAATTAGCAAAGCAGACTAGCATCCCCGTTATTGCTAGTGGGGGGTTAAAAAGCTTGAGCGATATACGAAAAATTTATGCCAGTAGAGAAAATGGTATTAAGGGTGTAATCGCGGGTCGATCACTTTACGAGGGAGATCTAGACTTACGCAAAGCTCAAAATATTTTTGACGGGATTGGAGAGTGATTAAGCGTGTCCCTTGCTAAGAGAATAATACCTTGTCTTGATGTAAATAATGGAAGAGTTGTCAAGGGTGTCAACTTTATAAATCTTCAGGATGCCGGCGATCCTGTTGAGATAGCCAAGAGATACGGACAGGACGGAGCTGACGAATTATGTTTCTTAGACATTACGGCCAGTAGTGATGAAAGGGGATTAATTTTAGATGTTATTGAGAGGGTTGCAAATCAGGTGTTTATTCCTTTAACTGTCGGTGGTGGCGTCAAAAATGTGGAGGATGTAAGAAGATTGTTGAATGCAGGAGCTGACAAAGTGAGCATTAACACGTCTGCCGTGCTAGATCCTGATCTTGTCGCAGATGCGACATCCCGCTTTGGGTCCCAATGTATTGTTGTTGCTATAGACGCAAGGCGGGTGGCTGATTTCAAAAATAAAAAAAGTTGGGAGGTTTTTACGCATGGTGGTAGAAAATCAACGGGCCTTGACGCTGTTCTCTGGGCAAAACAAATGGAAGAATCAGGGGCTGGTGAATTATTAGTTACAAGTATGGATAGAGATGGCACAAAAAAAGGTTTTGATCTATTACTAACATCCACAATCTCAAAACAGATAGATATTCCAATTATCGCGAGTGGTGGAGTCGGTTCGAAAGAGCACTTTGTTGAAGGGGTTAACATTGGATTAGCTGATGCGCTTCTCGCAGCCAGTGTTTTTCACTTCTCGGAAATTGCGATTTTTGAGGTAAAAAAAATGATGTTGGAACATGACATTGACGTTAGACTATAAGGACGGTTGAAGCTTAGCTCACAGGAAATTTTTTAATGGTACGATATGGACAATAGAGGTATCCTCAAATCATTGACTCAGACAATTAGAAACAGGATTAATGCGGATCCTTCAAAATCCTACGTTGCGAGTCTGTTTAACAAAGGTCAGGATGAGATCTTAAAAAAAATACTTGAGGAGGCGGGTGAGGTAACATTTGCATCGAAAGATGGTGAGAGCGGCAAAGTGATTTGCGAGGTAGCGGATTTAATATTTCACCTAATGATTGTGCTTGAGTTTCATGGTGCCTCGGTAGAAGATGTTTTAGATGAATTGGTAAGAAGGGATGGGGTTTCAGGGATACTGGAGAAACAGACACGTAACCATAGATAAAAATGTCCCTCGAATTTTCGATGGGCATATGCAGTCTTCGGTTGTTAAAATTAAGTGAGCTTAGCTGCTTAATTGCTTGTAAGTAAATTTTGAATTTTTTGGAGTCAATAAAAATGGGAACTTTCAGTATTTGGCATTGGTTGATTGTGTTGGTAGTTGTAGTGCTAATTTTTGGCACAAAAAAATTAGGGAGTCTCGGGGGAGACCTTGGAAAAGCTGTAAAAGGATTTAAAGAAGGTATCAAGCCAGATCACCCGGAAATAACTGAAAAATCTGAAAATAGCAACGATGATTTAAAATCAGAGGTGATTGACACAGAGATAACGGATAAAAAGGGATAGGCCATTAATTCCATTAGTTAAAAGTGACTATCTATGTTTGAGTTTGGTTTTACTGAGATTATTGTCGCAGCCGTTATTGGCCTTATCGTTATTGGGCCAGAGAGACTTCCTAGAGTAGCAAGGACTATTGGAAGATTGTTCAGTAGATTAAGGTCCTACGCGACGGATCTTAAATATGAGATTAACAGGCAGGCAGAACTGGATGAATTCAATGAGATCAGGGCTTCGGTAGAGAAGGCCGCAAAAAACATTGAAGATGGCGTTTCGCAAAAAGTTAATATTATTGGGGATGAATTCGACTCGATTACCAAATCGGGTGAGTTGCATAAGTCGGAAGAAAAGGATGAATCAGGTCGCAACCCACTGATGCCGAAACCGTTGAAAGATAAAAGTGGCTCGATAGAATCAAAAGGCGAGGGGAATACTGTCGATACGGGACGCAGTTCTTGTGGAACTGGTAAGGAGGCAAATTCCTCTAGTCCCTCACCAACCGAGGAATCGAAGTGACCGAAAAGGTTCACTCTATGAAAGATCTTCTCCCGGATCAGTAGATGGGTAATGAGACAGAACCAGATTCTATATTGACACATCTGATAGAGATGCGAGATCGGCTATTACGGTGTGCATTAGCGTTTTTGTTAGTGTTTATTTGTATGTTTCCCTGGGCACGAGATATTTACTCAATTCTGGCAGAGCCACTGCTTTCGGCTCTACCGAGTGGTGGGCAAATGATTGCTACAGAAGTTATATCTCCATTTTTTGTTCCAGTTAAAGTGACTATGTTGGCAGCCTTGGTCTTGGTTTTACCCTACCTACTTTACCAGTTTTGGGCGTTTGTCGCGCCGGGGCTCTACGATAGAGAGAAGGATTTGGTTTTTCCCTTAATCATAACAAGCACGGTTTTATTTATGGTAGGGATGGCATTCGCTTTTTACTTGGTTTTTCCGGTCGTTTTTCATTTCATCACCGCAATTGCTCCTGATGGCGTAGCTGTTATGACGGACATACAAAAGTATCTTGATTTTGTTATCACTTTATTTATCGCTTTTGGGTTGACTTTTGAAGTGCCTATAGCCGTGGTTATTATGACTCGGGCTGAGATTATTTCTGTAGAGAAATTACGCGAAGGCAGGCCATACGTTATCGTAGGTGCTTTTGTAATTGGAGCAATATTCACACCGCCTGATGTAATATCTCAAATACTTCTTGCGATACCTCTGTGGCTTTTATATGAGGCTGGAATTTTTGTATCATGCTGGTTTGATAAACGTAGCGATGTATAGCAAGGAATACAGAGAAGAAATTTAAATTCAATTTGCTATGGGCTTAGGCCTTTTGCCAACCTGAATAGTTAGTTTAATCACTTGCCCATCCCTCAGAATTTTCGCTGGAACTCTTTTGCCTGGCTCTAGATTAGAGATAACGTTTAGCATGTTGTTCGAGCTCTTGACCTTGATGTTATTGATTTCAATTAAAATATCGCCACGTCTTACCTTGGCTTTCGCCGCAGGGCCATCTCTTACCACTCCAGCCACAAGTGTCCCCTCCATGCTGTCGAGATTGAATGACTCCATCAGTTCCTTTGATAGGTCTTGTACTTGAACGCCAATCCAACCCCGAGTTACAAATCCTGTTTTGATTATTTGTTCTAGGGTGGATCTTGCCAAGTCGGCTGGAATGGCAAAGCCTATCCCTAGCGAACCTCCAGTTCTAGAATAAATGGCACTATTTATACCAATTAAATTGCCGTTTTTATCTACCAAAGCCCCTCCAGAGTTCCCCGGATTTATTGCAGCATCAGTTTGTATGAAGTTTTCAAAGGTGCTCAAACCAAGCTGAGTCCTTTCAAGAGCACTTATTATCCCCATGGTGACAGTCTGGCCGACACCGAAAGGATTCCCTATCGCTAACACCACGTCTCCCACAGCCACATTTTTTGGATTGCCGACAACTATTGTCGGTAGGTTATCAAGCTTGATTTTAAGAACCGCTAAATCTGTCTCTGGGTCAGTCCCTACTATTTGAGCCGTCGCCTTTCGCCCATCTGATAGTGCGACTTCAATTTCATCAGCTGACTCAATAACATGGTGATTTGTCAGAAGATATCCCTCCCTACTAACAATTACGCCTGAGCCCAAGCTGGAACTTTGTTTCTTTTTCTCGGTGAAAGGGTCACCAAAGAAATGTCGAAAAATTGGATCATCTAAAAACGGGTGATTGTTTACCCTCACCTGCTTTGTCGTAAAAATATTTACAACTGCCGGCATGGCTTTCTGCGCTGCATACCTAAGATTAGCGGTTTCGGAGCTAAAATCAGATAGGTCCGGGTTATCCGACTCAGTTATGGTTACAATTGATTCAACTCCTCCTCCCCTGAGCAACTTTAAATCTCGGTCAAACGTACTTATTACGAGCATTACGGCCAAGAAGATCGTCACACTTTGACAGAAAAGCAACCAAGTTTTCTTCATTTTTAATCCTGTAGCAATTATCGATATTTTGATAATCTTTAATCTGTTAAAAAATTCGCATTAGCTTATTAGATTACTTATAGGTCATTGTGACAAGCAATTATTTTATAAATAGGTCTGATTGACAAACAGGGAACAATTACACTAAACTCCAATCCCTATTTAGTTTAGCGTAATTAAGACTTGAAAACTTTCGTTGCAAAAAATGGTGAGGTCGACAGATCTTGGTTTGTTATCGATGCTGCAGACCAGGTTTTAGGGAGATTGGCCTCTAAAGTTGCCCACGTTCTCCGAGGCAAGCATAAGCCTGAGTTTACCCCGCACGTGGACACAGGAGATTACGTAGTAGTTATCAATGCCTCGAAGATCCGAATAACTGGTAATAAAAACTCAGATAAGGTCTACCACAGGCACACCGGTTATCCTGGTGGTATTCGAACAGCTAATTTCTCAGAATTGCAAGAGAAGGCTCCCGGGCGGGTGGTTGATTTCGCCGTAAAAGGTATGCTTCCGAAAGGTCGGTTAGGGCGAGCTATGTTAAAAAAACTCAAAGTATATGCGGGATCAGATCATCCCCACACAGCACAACAGCCGAAAGAAATGAAACTGAGAGAGGGGCAAAATGATTAAAACATCAGATAGTAATTACGGGACTGGTAGAAGAAAAGGTGCTGTGGCGCGGGTATATCTAAAAAGAGGTCAGGGACTAATATCTGTAAATGGTAAAGCGGTCGAAAAATTCTTTTCGCGGGAGACCGGAATAATGTTAGTGAAGCAACCACTTGAGCTCACTGACAATTCGGCTAGTTTCGATATTACTGTAAAGGTTAGCGGAGGTGGCGAGTCCGGCCAGGCCGGAGCTATAAGGCACGGAATCACTAGGGCGCTCATTGATTACGATACATCACTGAAGCCAGTTCTTAGAAAGGCAGGACTGGTAACCAGAGATGCTCGAGAGGTGGAGAGAAAAAAAGTTGGGTTGAAAAAAGCTCGAAGACGTCCTCAGTTTTCTAAGCGTTAAAACAGATTAAATAGGTTTTGAGGTTTCCTTACACACCATACATAATTTATATTCGGTGTATGCCATTATAACAGTTT
>MDTD01156503.1_pt1 | contig 16520 bp, 12 predicted proteins | sample 811221 | NCBI WGS metagenome assembly MDTD01 (sample SAMN05326646, study PRJNA326480) | marine metagenome | isolation source: seawater | place: Pacific Ocean: South West | collected 2011 | reverse complement strand
TACAGCCGCAACGCGATGGTATACATATTGAGAGAGGAGTACCAAAATCAAAAGTAGGTAAAAAGCTGACTGACATACGGGACTTATTCAAAAAGGGGCGTATCACAATTCGAGGGCCTGGTGCTGTTGCATCATTAGTGGAAATTAGAGACGAACTTAAATTTCTTGCAAGGAAATGGGAAGAAATACGGGACATAGCAGTATCGGCAAAACCACCGGCAATGCTGATGACAGCGCCTGAGATTAGCAAACGAATATTACGGGACACGAGTGTTATTGAGCAAGTTTTGATAGGTGATCGTAATTTATTCTACAAAATAAATAAATTAACCAAATATTGGCCGGATCTCGAGGGGCGGATAACTTTTCTTAGGGACCAAACTAATATTTTTGAGGTTGGAGATACAGAATCACAGTGGTTAGCTGCATTGGACCGTGAAGTACCACTTGAGGGAGGCGGGCGTATTACAATTGATGAAACTGAGGCGCTTATAGCTATTGATGTTGATAGCGCGAGAGCGCAGGGCAAGTCTGATGCCATTAGGCGGATTAATCTTGCGGCAATGTCTGAAATTGCCCATCAAATTTGTTTACGGAATCTGGCTGGCTTAATCATTATTGATCCCATCAGCATGTCTAACCGGAAACACCGGAAAGAATTAGTCGATATATTACGACGTGCGATGAAAGGTGATAATCGTGTAACAGATATACTAGGTATGACGCCTGGCGGCTTAATCGAGATGACCCGTCAACGTGTAGGAGCCACCCTCAACGAGGAATTTTTGGCAAAGAAGCCAACAGACATACATTTGACGGCTACTTGTGAAGCTGCAGATTTATTGCGGCGTGCATTGACGTTGCAAGGGCTCGGTCGTCTAACTGTAGTAGCCCATTCTGATATCATTTCTGAATTACGTGGAATGCTTTCCGGAGCATTAGCTGAGACAGAGCGGCGTATAGGCCAAAGCTTGGTATTACGAGTTGATAATGAAGTATCGGTTTCTAATATTTATTTTGAGAGGTGATAGAGGTGGAAAAGCTCGGAAAAAAAATCAAGTGTCCAATGTGTGGGAAAATTGCAACCCATAAATTCCGACCATTTTGTTCAAAGAATTGTTCAAATTTGGATCTTAGCAGGTGGTTTAGGGGCCAATATCGAGTGGAAACTGAGGAAAGGCCTGGCTTGGATGATTTTCCTGAAAGTTTGATCCCTCGGGGCAAAGAGAATTTTCATTAAATCATCATACAATTAATTCTTAAAATCATATAATTATTGCGCATGACTAGACTTTATATAAATAATTAGATATCCCCGGTCACTATTTTTTGGTTAAATGAAGTTGTTGCCCAGGTAGCTCAGTTGGTAGAGCAGCGGACTGAAAATCCGCGTGTCGGCAGTTCAATTCTGTCCCTGGGCACCATTTAACTGCAAGCTTAGAGTTACTCAAGCTGCTAATAAATACACATCGCTTTGAAGTATTAAATATTAGTTCTTTCAGTTTAGAATAAACGCTAGGCGTTGTAATAATCGGGCTTTTAATTAACGTTAGTCCATAAGGTTTTTTCCCACTTTTTAGCCTGTGAGAAAGAGTGTTGCATCCAAAAGGTGGCGCCCATTTAGACAGGGAGTAGATCAGTTCTGCAAAAGATGAAGCTGTTAGGTCGTGCGGTTTTGTTGTGTCTTACTCGATTTTTGCGGGCTGATTAAAAAAGTGCCTTTAAACTTGCCTGTACAATTTTTTTCGCAGATTTTTCATCAGCATTACGAATGTTGTTGTTTGCGCGGGCAGGGTTAATGAGATCTTCGTCGATACAATCAATCGATCTATTGGAAATATAATTCTGCAAGTAGGTGACGACGCCCATTTCTTTAATCCAATTATGAAACTTATCTGGCAGCTCATCTAGGGAACAATCAAAGGCATCTGCGATCAATCCGACCCGTGCACTATCAGCCTCAGTGTTGTAGCGGGCCACCTCACCGAGTGAAAAGCTGCAGGCAAATCCATGAGGTAAGCCAAATGTGGCAGTAAAAGGGTAAGAAATAGAATGAGCCAGGGCAGTTTGAGTTGTGCCCATGGCATAGCCGGCATATAGCGCTGCGATCTGAACTTGTTGACGAAGCTCGAAAGAATCAGGGTTATTCAGCACCATTGGCAGTGCTCTCTTCAATGCACGGATCGATGCTATTGATGCCATATCAGAAGCTGGGGTGTGGTTGCGGTTCCAAATAGCCTCCATAGCATGGCTTATAGCATCAAGACCACTATACAGGGTCACATCTTCTGGCATTGATACGCATAAGCTTGGGTCCAAAATTGCAGAGGTTGGATAGAACGTTGAATGCATGATCGAATATTTTTCCATATTAGGTCCCCAAAGTGTTCCCCATCGTGTTACCTCGGAGCCAGTACCAGATGTGGTTGGAATTGCAATGATGGGACTTGGGGTAAAGTCATTGCCTAGTGGTGTAGCCCTGATAACTGCATTCTTGAAGAGGCTGGCGTTGCTATCGAGGGCCCTCAGAGCCGTTAGTGCTTTAGCGGCGTCTATAGCACTGCCCCCACCGATTGCGATAATTTGGTCGAATTTTGGGAGCGTCTGCTCCATGCCGATTATATCTAACAATTTTGGATGGCTATTGACCGGATCTGCAACGATCAGATCTGTAGTTAATTGTGACCTAACGATTTTATCGATATTTCGCTCAAGCCAACCGGCGGTGGTCAACAGTAATGGGGAATGCCCATTAGCCATTTTACTGACGCCGTTGGCAAAAGGTAGCCGTGTGAACACTTGAGTTTGGCAAAAAAAGGGATTCATAACTTTTTACAGGAACCTAATTTGCGTATGGAATGGAATAGATATTAAAAGAGGTTTAAGCGGGTGCACGGCTCTTTAATGTGGTTATAATAACGTACACTCACTCAATTCTTTTCCAGAGACCTAGAAATAGGAAAAGATAATTCCACGGAAGTGATTTTTACAACGATTTTCGGCTTTTATTAATTCAAATAGCGGTTGGAAATTTATCCCTTTTTTGTTCCGGGAAATGTAGCCTCACGTTCCTCCGCATCGTCCGCTTTATTATAATCTTCATCTAGGTGACCGGTATTGCCTGGAGGGCTTTTAACAGTGAAGAAAGTCGCTTCGCCGTTAATGGCACGACTTCTATGTTTCGTGTTACGGGGAATGTGGATCATATCACCGGCTTTAACAATACGTTCCTCTTCTCCAAGTATATAATGTAACTCTCCAGTTAATATGTAGGTGAATTGTTCTTCATTGGGATGCGAGTGCAAAGGTGGGCCCGAACCCTCTGGTTTTGTAACAACGCCAGCTTTCATAAACTCCCCTGCCACTTGCTGTATGCTTTGATGTGGGTTTGCCAGCCCATGGTGTGTATCCATCTCATTAGGAAAATAATAAGGCATGTGATTCCCTCCTCCTTTATCACACTCCGTAAATCAATTAGTTATAATCTATACCCTCTCTAAGTTCTATCCAAGATGTAGAACCAAGGGTATCTTGCAATCCATTTATACTGAATGTTTGACGAAGGCTCTGGAAACTAAAGTCCATCGTTTCGCGACTTGAAAGGTACCTCAGTTAATTTTGGTCGAGTTTTTTCAATACAAATTGTTCATGCTGGGGCCATCAATCTACTGTGATTTCTCAGATTGCTTATAACGGATAAATTTGGTAGAGGGCGAAGATGGAATTCGATTATGTAATAGTTGGGGGTGGCTCCGCTGGCTGCACATTGGCTAATCGTCTGTCGGCAAATGGAAAGTATACAGTGTGTATGTTGGAGGCTGGCGGAAAAGACTATAACCCTTGGATACACATTCCTGCTGGTTTCGTCAAAACTATGGCAGATCCATCTGTGAATTGGTTGTTTGAGACCAAGCCACAGGATAGTACCGGAAATCGTCCGATACCGATCCCACGTGGTAAAGTGATAGGTGGTAGTAGCTCAATCAATGGCATGCTCTATGTGCGCGGACAGCCTGCCGATTATGACGTTTGGGCTCAAATGGGTTGTACGGGTTGGTCCTATAAAGATGTGTTGCCCTATTTTAAAAGATCAGAAAATTGGGAGTGTGGGGGGAATAGATATCGTGGTGAGGGTGGCCCACTAAATGTTGCCGAAACGAGAAATAGGTATGATATTTTAGATAAGGTTATCAAGGCTGGAAGTAGTTTGGGCTACGTGCCAGAGCATGACTATAACTCTGGCAGTCAGGCGGGTTTTTTTTATTATCAACTTACTCAAAAAGATGGCCGACGGTTTAGTGCAAAGCACGCTTATCTGGACCCAGCTCGTAATCGAACCAACCTCACGGTCTGGACTCGAGCTTTAGCAAAGAGGATTTTAATCAAAGATGGCCGCGCTTGGGGGGTAACTTTTAGAAAACAAGGCCGAGACAACATTGTGGCAGCAAGAGCAGAGGTAATCATATCTGCGGGGGCAATACAATCGCCTCAGTTACTTGAGGTATCAGGTATTGGCCAAGGAGAACGACTTAGGTCATTGGGGATTGGGGTAGTTAACGATTTGCCGGGGGTGGGCGAAAACCTACAGGATCACTATATCGCACGCTTATCTTGGCGAATGATCCCAGGTACTATTTCGATAAACCAACTTACCCGAGGAGCAAAACTAGTTGGAGAAGTGATTAAATACATCTTCAAACGAGAGGGCGCATTAGCCCAATCCGCTGGAATTGTTGGCGGTTTCATAAAGAGCCGACCAGAATTACTGGACGCTGATATCCAATTTCATATCGCCCACGCTACCTTTCGCAATACGCATAAACGTACCTTCGATTCCTTCCCTGGTCTTACAATAGGCCCATGCCAGCTTAGGCCGGATAGTCGGGGACAGATCCACAGCGTTACACCTAGGATATCTGATAAACCCGAAATTTTACCAAATTTTCTTTCTACCGAAGTCGATCAGCAGGTCCTTTTATCAGGGATGCGATTTGCTCGTGCGTTAGCGAAAAGCGATATGCTGAAGCCTTTTGTTTCGCATGAGCTTTCACCTGGTGAAGCCATCATGGACGATAAAGGGTTGCTGGATTATGCTCGCAATACCGGAGCAACACTTTATCATCCGGTTGGGACTTGCAAAATGGGCATTGATCCTATGGCTGTAGTTGATCCAGAATTAAGGATCCACGGGTTGCAAGGAATTCGAGTAGTAGATGCCTCGATAATGCCACGCCTCTGTAGCGGTAACACAAATGCACCAACTATCATGATAGCTGAAAAAGCAGCGGATATGATTCTAGGTCGGACTTTAACGCATAACGGTTAGGTACCATCGAAATTCCGACAAATATCTTAGGCTCGTCAATACAAGAAAATACGTTGGTTCAGAAATATACGGTGCCAGTTAAATACCCTTGCCCGGGGTAGAGACGCGGCGTCCTGCACCTCTAACGAATCAGTTTTGGGAATATAATGCCTTTAGAGAAAGTCAAACTCTTAAGATACTAGTTCCTAAATAAATGAAGCCAAAAATCGTAAATGGCCAAGGCCATTCCTATAAAAGAAACAATTGCAAGATCTATTTTGGCAACATACACAACCAAAACACCCAAAAATAATGCAAGGGTAGTGAGAGCTATTCCGCCAAATACTTTTTCTCCGAAGCCAAACTTCAAAGCCTCTTTAGAGTTTTGCAAGCAGAGAGATTTAGTATGGATATTTTTACTTTGAAATTTTTTAGATCTCATACTTAGCATTACGTGGCGTCCATGCAGCGTGCCAGATGGCTTGATAAAAATTGAGCGTTGCGTAACAGCCGAGCATCATAACCACGTTGGCCTATCATCTGAACTCCTATTGGCATGCTGTTATCTCCTATCAGGAGAGGCAATGTGATCGCCGGCACCCCACAAAAAGTCCACAGCGAACAAAAAACAGGATTACCTGTGTATTCGAGCGTTTTTGGGGCCTCTCCGGTTGTTGATGGGGTAATGATGGCATCATATCGTTCAAAAATCTGATCTAGTCCGGCATTTAAAACCTCTCTAAGCTCAATCGCGTTATTATAGTCGATAGCCTTCACATTGCGGCCTTCCTCAATCATTTGGCATAGCTCTGAGTTAATATCGTTTTTGTTTTTGTCATAAAGAGGTCCTAGGTTTCTAGCTACGTCAGCAATCATAATTGTGCGGTGTAATTTTGCTCCTTGCGTAAATATATCTGGGAGCCCCACTTCCTCACATAAATCACCCAATTCTTCAGTTAATTCATTGAAGCCAGCCTTCAGATCATTGTGCCCTTTATTCCATGCTGGTGATTTTACGAAAGCAAACGTTGGATCGATGGATATTCCGTTATTCATATGTTCTAACAAATTAGGACAAGCTTTAGGGCTCATGCAATTATCAGAAGAGTCAAAAAACGCAAGTGCATCTCCGATTAATGCAACGTCCGTAACAGTTTTCCCGAACACACCGACTGTGTCCAAAGGTGAGGAAAGAACAAGAGAGCCGCTTCGGGAAATTAACCCATGGGAGGGTTTATACCCGACTACACCGCAAAAAGAAGCAGGTCGTATTATGGAACCATTGGTTTGGCTGCCGACTGCAAGTGGTGCCATTTTCGCAGCAACAACTGCAGCTGAGCCACTTGATGAGCCCCCTGGGGTCCGTGATTTGTCATGTGGATTTCTTGTTTTGCCAGGGCCGTACATCGCAAGTTCTGTAGTGACGCTCTTGCCAATAATGATTGCGCCTGCTTGGCGAAGTAAGGCTGCTACCGTTGAATCATGTGCTGGTTTACGACCAGAATATACGGAGGTGCCGCACTCAGTTGGCATATCATATGTATCGAAAATATCTTTAACTGCCACTGGGAGTCCAAATAATGAACCTACCGGCATACCTTGTGCACGTGTTTCATCAGCTGCTCGGGCTTGATTGAGTGCATGCCGGTGGTCAAGAAATGACCAAGCATTAATATCTTCATCTATGTCTGATATTTGATCTAAGTATGCATGCGTAAGGTCATATGCAGAAATCTCGCCATTCATTAATTTATTACGAGCCTCTAAGGCACTGAATTCTATGAGATTCATGGGAATAAGTTAACTTGCATAAAGTTTAGTTGGAAGCCAAAGAGCCACTTGGGGAAAATTATATAAAATTATCATTGCAATAAGCACCATTGCTAGGAAAGGCATAATGCCCTTAAAAATATCGATTAACTCGACCTCCGGTGGCGCAACCCCTTTAAGGTAGTATGCTGCCATAGCCATCGGTGGCGTAAGGAAGGAGGTCTGTAAGTTGAGTGCTACGAGAATGCCGAAAAATAGCGGGTCAACGTTAAATAAACTGAGCATAGGCAAGAAGATAGGGACAAAAATGATGATAATTTCACTCCACTCTAGCGGCCAGCCGAGTAAAAAAATTATCAATTGCGCCAAGATTAAGAACATCAGCGGCGACAGGTTCATCGATAGCACGATATCTTTGATAATATCGTGACCCCCAAGGTAGGAAAAAACGGATGCGAAGGTCCAGGATCCAACAAAAAGCCAGCAGACCATGGCTGAGGTACGTACGGTCAAATAAACAGATTCTCTCAGTCTATCCCAGGTAAGTGCACGGTAGCAATATGCCAGCAATAGTCCCCCTAGCGCTCCTATTGCGGCAGCCTCCGATGGTGTGGCCAGTCCCATGAGTATAGCTCCCAAAACTGAGACTATGAGGAAGGCGAGCGGAAAAAATGATGTGGCCAACATCCAAATTATTGCGCCAAAAGAGCTATCCTCTATATCCCTTTCTTGGGGCTTCGGTGCTAGGGCAGGATTGAACGCAGCCCGACCGACTACGTAAATGATGTAAAGCCCAGCAAGCAAAAATCCTGGAATGATTGCCCCCGCATAAAGCCTCATCACCGGAACGTTGGTTGTTGCTGAATAGACAATAAGCATGATGCTAGGCGGTATCAAGATTCCTAGGCAGCCGCCTGCGCAGATGACACCTGAAGAGAAACTGGTGTCATATTTTGCTTTGAGCATAGCCGGAAGAGCAAGAAGGCCCATTAGGGTTACAACGGCTCCTACAATTCCTGTAGCGGTGGCAAAAATCGCGCATGTTGCGAGCGCGGCAATCGCCATTGAACCAGGCATCCGGCGCATTGATATTTGCAAAGTGAGGAATAAGCGATCAAGAATATTTGCTCGTTCGATGACATAACCCATGAAAAGGAACAGTGGTACTGCTGTCAGAACATCATTTGCCATTACCGAATAGGTTTGATTGACAAATAAATCGAAGATTTGATTGTCGAAAATTGATGTCATGCGTGATGCGTCATAATAGGCGTAGTACCCAAATGCCACGCCCATTGCCATCAATGTAAAGCAAATAGGAAATCCAAGTAGAATGACAAAAATAAACAAAATCATCATCATAATGGCGACTTGAGGATCTGTCATTTTACACCGTCGGAAGAGATGGACCTATTTTCTTGAATTCGCGGTCGCTCCGACTCCGTTTCTTCTACATCTCGGTAACTTGGTGGCCATTGGCCTGTTTTAATACAGATAATACATCTGCAAAGTTGGGCTATTCCTTGAATAAAAAATAGTGAGCCTGCGATAGGAATGATGGTTTTGAATTGAAAAATGGGAACATTGGCAGGGCTCATCACACTGACCTCGCCTCTGCCCGAGTTGTACGACCACGAATCTAATGCGTAATCAAAGCCGGCGAAAATCAATGCAATGACCACTGGATAAAAGAACACTATATATAAAATTAATTCTATGATTGCCTGCGTTTTGGGCTTCAATAATCGATAAATAACATCCGCTCTTACGTGGCCATTACGGGACAAGGTATAGGCCCCCGCCATCATAAAAAGCGCACCAAACATCATATAGCTAAGATCAAAGGCCCAAGCCGTGGGGTCTTGCTGAACTCGGCGCATAAAGACCTCATAACCAATACCAAGAGCCATTACTAAGATGCACCAAGCGAAAGCCCGACCTACCCAAGCGGATACAGTATCAATAATATTTATTAGCCTACGCATTGGTTAAAATTTTTTTTCCCCAAAAGTGCAATTGAATTCTATAAAATTTGATGCAAATCAACTCACATTAGAACTTGCAAAATCCTTATTTATTAGAAACTTATTTCATTTGGAAAGTGATGTTTGAAGGCAAGCTTATAGTCAGCTGCATTCATTAGGTCATAAAAAGCTACCCTATATGACCAATCTTTTTGACTTTTAACCACTTTGGCGAAAAAAGGATCCTTTTGCAATTTTTTAAGGACTTCGTCCCATGAAAATAGTTGTGCCTTCATTACTGCTTGTGGCGTTCGTTTAACATTGACCTTATCTTTTTTGATTAGACCCTGCAGGTCTCTGGAATAGTTATCCATAGCAAAGCCATAATTTGCTGTATTTGCCGCCTCTGCGCTGAACTCCAAAATTGCTTGTAGTTCTGGCGCGAGCTTTTCAAATCGGTTCTTATTGAAAATTATTTCAAAGAATTCTGCAGCCTGGTGGTAACTCCCAAGCATGTAATTTTTAGAAACATCGTGCGCTCCAAACTGACGGTCCGATGTTGGATTATTGAACTCGAATGCCTCAATTACTCCACGCTCTAAAGCTGGGATAATTTCGCCGCCTGGCAACTGTGTAACTTTTAGCCCCATACCTTGCATGATATCAGTAGCAAGCCCAACGGTTCGGTATTTTATACCTTTCATATCTTCCGTGGTTCGTATTTCTTTTTTAAACCAACCAAGTGGTTGAGTGGGCATTGGCATACAGAAGAAACCTACTAGGTTCAGTTTAAGAATGTCCTGCACTAGCTCACGATAAAGATCTTTTCCGCCACCATAGTGGATCCAAGCCAGAATTTGGGCGGCATTGGCACCAAACACGGGGCCAGTGCCAAAAAGAGATGCCGCTTTATTTTTTCCATACCAGTATGCGGTGACTGTATGAGCACCATCTAAAACACCTTTATGACAGGCATCCTGAACTTGAAATGCCTTAACCACTGCGCCTGCAGGTAGGAGGTCAATTTTAAGTCGGCCGCCAGACATTTTGTCGACACGTTCAACGTATTGTTTTGCCATTTCTTGGAATACCGATTTAGAACCCCATGATGATTGTACTTTAAGGGTGACAGTCTCTGCCCTTGAAATATTAGGCGCTGATGGCTGGTTCTTTTTTTTCTTTACATCTTCGGAGTTTTCATCGCAGCCTGCTAATATTACAGCCGCGGTGCTGGTGGCGGCTGCGATACCCGCGCCTTTGAGGAACTTCCGGCGCGAAGCACCAGATACAAGTGGTTTTTTTTCAGAAGCCGTCATAGCTATGTCCTCTTTGTTGGTAATTGATATATTGAAAGCAAGGATTGCACTATTTAACTCCTCAACGCCTCGAAGTTTCAAGTATGTTCTCACCAAGGTGAAATCTGGCAAGGCTAAAAAAAGTAATCCGAATTAATAAAATGATGGTGTGTGTCCGCTCAATATTAAATCACTGCTTAATTGGTATGTAAGCACGCCACGATAAGAAAAATTACTAAACGTTGCCGAGGAGCCCCTTCAAGCTGTAAAAATATAAGTATGTTTAGACAGTCTGAGGTTTATGAGCATATCGGTGTTGATCCCATTACGCCTGTCATTGGGGCCGAAGTTAGTTGTGTTAATTTAGCGCAAGTACCGCTGCCTGATGCGTTGCAGGAGATTCATCTTGCCTTGATGCGGCACCAGGTATTGTTTTTTCATAATCAGGATATAACACCTGCAGAATTCTCTGCCTGGGCTGGTCAATTCGGTAGGCTTAGAAAAGCGCGTAGGGCGGCTTTTGAATTACTTGAAGAAGCGCCTGAGGTTGCGGTGATAGTAAATGACAAGAGTCGCCCACCTAATGTGAACCATTTTCACCCAGACGGAATATTTCGTAAGCAACCGGAATTTGCATCAATTCTCCATGGCAAAGAAGTCCCAGAATACGGTGGGGACACTGTCTTTGTAAGTATGACAGCTGCTTATGAAGCTCTTTCCACTGATATGAAGAGTTATCTGGAACCAAAGAGCGCGACGCAAGACTTTATGAAGTTACATGGCAGTGCAAGCAAGGCCCGCAGCTGGAATGGTGAAAATGCAGTTCGGATGAAGTCGATGGCTAAAGATCATCCGCCCATTAGTCATCCAATAGTGCGTAAGCATCCAGTTACAGGCCTGCCTAGCCTTTATGTTTCAGAGAGTTTCACGAGGTGCATAGATAAGGTGCCTAAAGATGAGTCAGATGCGAAACTGCTAGAATTGTATCGCCACTACGAGAGGCCCGAATTTCATTGTCGTTTTCGGTGGCGTCCCAATTCAATTGCTTTTTGGGACAACCGAGCAACGTTACATTATGCCGTGGCCGATTATTGGCCTCAAAAAAGGCTGATGCATAGACTGACTATTGAAACAGATGCGCTCGGCAGTGATGGCTGAGGGGTGCATATTCGTTCATGTAATACAAAAGGCACCCTATTACAAAGGAAGGACAATAAGATGAATAAACTGCCTGAGCCCTGTAATGCTGGAGGAAATTCTGCAACCGCAGCGTTAGCAGAATTTGTTGTGAATTTTGATTTAGTGTCTGTAGACGATTTTACTTTAGGAAGGGCTCGTACTCACTTGTTTGATACCTTGGGCGCCTGCATTGCAGGTGCTGTGCAACAAGTGACTATTGCGAGTGAAAAAACGATGGCTGAGTTGACGCCCGATGGGGATGTGCCGGTTCCTGGTCAAAGTGGGCGCTATAATGTCCTTACGGCAGCATTTCTTGCGGGCACTGCTGGGCACGGGCTCGAACTGGATGATGGATATCGACCAGCCGGCGCCCATCCTGGCGTGGCCATTGTTCCAGCCATTCTTGCCGCTGGCTATCGTTATAATATCAGTGGCCGAAGTTTTTTAAGCGCAATGATTGTTGGTTACGAAGTAATGGGGCGTGTTGCTGCGGCTATGCATCCACGTCAGCGTCAACGCGGGTTTCACGGCACGCCAATTGCTGGTGTTATAGGTGCTGCTGCTGCCGTGTCTGCAATAAAAGGACATTCTGCTGCGATAATTCGCAACGCTTTTGGCCTAGCCGCATCAATGGCATCTGGTATCAATACACATCGATCGGGCGGAGATGCAAAGCGTATGCATCCAGGGTTAGCCGCCCACAATGGCATTATGGCGTCAAACTTGGCGGAGAATGGATTTTCCGGGCTTGAGACGGCTCTGGAAGATCAATACGGGTTTTTTGCTACGTTCGCTGGCACCGATGGAGACGCTCCGGATTGGGATAAAATTGACATTATGTGTCAGGGTGGACGGATTAATTCAGATTACGTAATCGGTGATTGCTATATTAAGCCACACGCCTGTTGCAGGCATTTGCATCCAATGTTGGATGCGCTGATAGATATTCTTGTTAAGGAAGAATTAAACCCAAAGGATATCGATGCGGTTGATGTTGGCATTTACGAGGTGGGGCTTGTGCACGGCGATATCGGTTGGGATACCTTTACAACAGCGCAGATGTCCATTCCCTTCACGGCCGCAACAGCACTTCATTATCGTTCTGTACAGCTCGGGCATTTCACGCCGGAGGCGAGAAAAAATATCTCTGTCATTGAGGATTGCGCTAAAGTGCATACCTACCTTGATAAGGAGTTAGATGCGGTTTATCCGCAAAAACGGCCAACGCGCGTCGAGGTTAGGACTGCGGATGGCCGTAAATTTTCGAAAGAAGTAGATGAGCCATTGGGTTCGGCTCGCAACCCTGTGTCAGATACTGCAATGATTGCAAAGTACGAAGGACTTACTGTGCCAGTCCTCGGTGAAACTTGTGCAAAAGAAATATTATCTAATCTGCAACAAATCGAGACGATAGATGACTTGCGTGGGGTTATTGAATTAATGGCGATATAGGTTTCCGATGAGCATAAGGTGTGTCGACTTATGCAGCTGCCAGGGTTCGCGCAGTGAGTGATGTCTAATGGAGAATATAGATGAGTGAAAAAAAGATAGAGACAAGCGAGGTAATGAAAAAGCTAGCTTCTTACATAGCCGACGCAGGTCAAATGACCTTACCTGCGGATGCCGCTGAACACGGGAAGCATCATCTTATTGATACTGTGGCTTCTATAGTGTCTGGCTCAAGATTAGCGCCTGGTAAAGTCATTATGAAGTATATGAGAAGTCTAGGCGGCACTAAAGAGGCTTTGTTGTTAGGAAGTGATTATGTGACAACCGCAGTCAATGCTGCTTTTGGGAATGCTATGATAGCTCATGCCGATGAGACCGATGACTCACACAAGGAATCCCGAAGCCACATAGGATGCGGGGCAGTGCCAGCAGCTCTTGCAATGGCCGAACGTGAGGGGGCCACTGGTAGGGAGCTATTAAATGCAGTTGTCCTTGGTTACGACATAGGTGCCAGAACCAATTTTTCTATCGGTGTCCATTCAATGTATGATGCTGGACATAGCACACATACTTTTGCTCCTACTTTTGGTGCGGCTGCCTCAGCTATGGCGCTGGCAGGGCTCAGCGCAGATCAGGTTCGCTGGGGCATATCGTATACGGCACAACAGGTGGGCGGTATAAACTGCTGGCAGCGCGATTTAGACCATGTTGAAAAGGGCTTTGATTTTGGTGGTATGGCTGGCCGGAATGGTGTTACGGCAGCCACACTTGTGCAGTCCGGTTTCACTGGCGTTGACGATGTGTTTGTTGGACCACGTAATTTCTATTCTACCTATTCAACTGAGCCTCGACCTGAAGCTATGGTTGATGGGCTGGGTGAACGATTTGAAGTCATCCAAACGAATATAAAGAAATGGACCGTTGGATCTCCCATACAAGCACCTCTCGACTGCATAGAGGTACTGCAGAAAGATAATGATTTATCGAGAGAAAATATCAAACACATCAAGCTTCGCCTCTCAGATATGGAAAGTCCGGTGGTTGATGATCGCCACATGGCCGATATTTGTATTCAACATATGGTTGCTTTGATGATCTTAGATGGTACGGCAACCTTTGCTTCTGCTCATGATGAGGCACGCATGACAGACCCAGCTGTGGTTGAGTTCCGCAAGAAGATTGAGCTTGTTGGTGAAAAAGACATACCGCGACGTAATGCTATCGTAGAGGTTACCCTTGCTAACGGCGATGTTCTCTCACATAAACAAGTTGCAGTTCGTGGCACTCCGAACAATCCGATGACGCGTCAGGAAGTAGATGACAAAGCATTTGAGCTTATGGCTCCAATTTTAGGGCAGAGTAACACACGGTCCTTAATTGATAAGGTTTGGGAACTTGAGGTTATTGATAATGTGAGGGAATTACGACCATTGATGGTAGCTTGAGTTTCCTGATTTAATTCCGAGACAGATCGTAATTAGTGTCATACATCTCCACTCTTGCTTCAAGAAGTTAGAAATGAGCCACTTTCAATAGAATAGCGGCGCTGCATGATTATGAGGCCGGAAAACCCGAATGCCCTTGATTATTTTTTTGCAACAAAATTGCATCTTGCCGCACGGTCCATAGCGACCCAACCGCCGTTCAATAATCCGTGGTTGGGATCGGCCGATGTTGTTTGCGAGCAATCTAGGCCTGCTCCCATTAGCCTAGTTAAACGATTAAGATTTTATTGCGGGCCTCCAATCCAGAATGGCATCTCGTAACCGAAATATGTTGCGCTGACCCATTGTAGGAGACCTGGAGGGTATTCTAAAGTCAGGGCCCAAGATAAAACGCCGAGAAATATAAATGCGGAAAGTCCCATAAGGCCGTTACGCAGGTGATTTTTGCCTACTTTCACGTGAACGAAATGCCAAATAAAGAACATTGCCCCGAGCGCGTATCCTACAATGGACATAAACACTAGCATGCCAATTATCCACAACAAATAATACCACTCGGAGTGCTCGGTTTCAGTATTGGTTTCTCTGTCACATAGGGCTGTTCTAGGCTCGGTTGCAAAACATTGTTGATACAATAACGGAAGAATGAATAGCAGACCTATTCCACCAATAGTGAATGGGAAGATTCGACCCATAGTTTCATATTTGAAGCCATCCACAGCCGCTGCCATAACTACTCCCAGCATCAAAAGGGTGAACAAGATTTGTGGACGACGATTGCGTGTGGTGTGATCACTATCCTCACTATACGTCTTGCCAGCATTTGGGTTGTAGCGGAGGGCCGCAATAATTGAAACTATGGTCAATGCAACTAGAAGCCACAGCATCCAGCGGCCTTCGATTTTATCCCACGAATTATAGATTTGCAGCGACTGATAGAGACTGGTTTCTATTCTGGTGGAGAGGAAGAAGCCTATTAACAACGCGGGTCGCGACCAGCCAAACCGCTTCATGAAGACCCCAAGGGTGCCAAAGATAAAAAGACTGATTAGGTCAGCCCAGATGCGCGTTGCTTGGAATGCAGCAAAAAAGATCAGAACTAGCATGAATGGTGCTAAGTATCCGTATTTTATAGTTGTTAAACGAGCGATGTATGGAGCGAGGAGAATGCAGGAGCCTGCCCCAAAAACGTTTGCGAGAGCAAGTGACCAAATCATTGTGTACGTTAAATGGAGCTTGGTCGTGATCATTTCCGTGCCCGGTTCAATACCGATAAGAATAAAGCCAGACAACATGATCGCATAGCTGCCTGAACCTGGAATGCCAAATAATATCGTGGGGATCATTGCCCCCCCTTCTTTGGCATTATTTGATGACTCAGGAGCCAGCACACCGCGGATATCCCCGGTTCCAAATTTCTCGCGATCTTTTGATGTTTGTATTATGTGTCCGTATGCGATCCAATCCACAACAGAACCACCTAAGCCGGGAAGGGCTCCCACAATACAGCCGATAGTCGCACATCTAACAACAATGAACCAGTTCTTAAAAGCGTCCTTAACACCTCTCACCCAGCCTTTGCCCAGGACGGTGCCATCTTCCGAGATGGTTTGATGCCGACGCACAAGATCAATGATCTCAGGCATTGCGAACATACCAAGCCCGATGATAACGATTTTGATGCCATCGCTTAAGTAAATTAAATCGAAGGTCAGACGAAACGCCCCGTGAGGTTCGTACCCTACCATTCCAATCACTAGGCCGACTACGCAAGTAGCCAACCCTTTTAAAGCATTATTACCTGTCAGCATTCCAATCATACTGAGGGCCAACATGATCAGCATAAATTGTTCGATTAACCCGAATAGCAATATTATAGGACGTGCGGCAAATATGGCTGCAGTAAGGACACATGCTCCAAAAAGTCCCCCAAACAATGAAGCAGTGAAAGCTGCACCTAATGCTCGAGCACCCTCACCCCTTTTGGAAAGTGGGAAACCATCCATAACTGTAGCTTGCGATCCGGATGTACCAGGAATGCCCATTAAAACAGATGGAAATGTATCAGAGGTCGTTGTTGGTGCCAGAAGACCAACCATCATAGCGAGTGCGG
>MDTD01194257.1_pt1 | contig 16521 bp, 10 predicted proteins | sample 811221 | NCBI WGS metagenome assembly MDTD01 (sample SAMN05326646, study PRJNA326480) | marine metagenome | isolation source: seawater | place: Pacific Ocean: South West | collected 2011 | reverse complement strand
CGTGCGTGATCAGGTGCGCACCTGCCACAATCAGCCCCAGGGAAATCCCCGGTTCAGCCTGCAGCAGACGATAAGTCGGCAGCATGCGACCAAAATCCGAACGATTGGTAGTAATGGCAAGGAGTTTCATCCTGCACCTCAGGCAAAATCATCCCAATTCAGCAGCGCATCCGCCTGCACATCCCGTCCAAGCTCGCGGCCAATGACATGATCCCGTTCCCGGGCAGGGATACCGGAGCCAGGCCGTTTCGAAGTCAGCATCTCAGCAGTAATCACCGTACCGGCAGACTGATTCTGCCGCAGCATCAGACTCTTACGCACAATCGGAATCAAATCAAGTTCAGGAGGAGTCGGCACTTTTTCTGGCGAACCGAGTGCCGCTTCCACCTCGCGAATCGCCTTTACCAGTTCAGCAAACTGTTCCGGGGTCATGCTCGCTTTCTGATCGGGTCCGGGCAGGTCATGACTGGTGGTAAAATGCTTCTCAACCACCGTTGCCCCCAGCGCCACCGCTGCCACACTGGCCGCAATTCCCGGCGTATGGTCGGAAAACCCGACAGGCACTCGGCACATTTCCCGTAGCGTTGCCATCGCCCGCAGATTGACATACTGGTGCTCCGCCGGATACTGGGTCAGACACTGCAGCAGCGTTACCGGCCCGGAGTTCCGCTCTTTGAGAAAGGCCATCGCCCATTTTACCTCTTCCAGAGTTGCCATTCCCGTCGAGACAATCAACGGCAACCCCGTAGCTGCAGCAGCTTCCAGGATATACGGATTCACCAGCTCACCCGAAGGCAGTTTGAGTCGTTTGAAACCCGCATCTTTTAGCAGATATACGCTCGGCACATCAAACGGGCTGCTGATCAGGTCCACGCCCAATCGCTCGGCATCTGCCTGCAGCACCGCCAATCCTTCCCGAGCCAGCTCCAGCCGCCGGGCCAGATCCAGAAACGTCTTTGGCGCTTCCGGGTCATCGGCATTGATCATATAGTCAGCCAACGGCGTGTCTGCCGTCATCACATCTTCAGCTTTATAAGTCTGCAACTTGATGGTGTCGGCACCCGCTTCAGCCGCAGCGGCCAGCATCTCACGAGCCAGCTCCAGATCGCCATTATGGTTCACTCCCAGCTCGGCAATAATCTCAACATGAGGAGCCATCCTGATTCCTTTCGCCATGGTTTCGCATCCTGCAAACCACTCCTGCCGCAACTATCGCGCCAGGAGTGACTTCAGATGGCCTGGAATAGGTAGTTGAGGTATCAGGATTCTGGCAGGCAGTCTAATTGGAGCGTCAGCTGAAGATCGAGACTTGCCAGGTCTGGAAAGGAGAAGGCTGTTCGCTTGCCTTCGTACATGACGCCTTCCACATAAGCGGTCTGGCCTTCCTTTCCGCTTCTCCAGGAGATGGGGTTACCCATGTAGGCACCGTGTTGAATGGTCACTACAGCTTTCCATTTGCCGGCGGTCAGCTCAAAGGTCTGATCTGTTATTTGCCGGACCTCGGCTTCCGGAGCGGTGAGTTCATATCTGACCGCAAAGCTTTCTGCCTGAAACTGTCCGTCTGCGGGTCGATCCAGATGGATGTGATAATCACCATGCCCGTCGCGCATGGTGATGCAGCTGCGGACGCATGCCTCTTCCTGTTCGCTGGTAACCACCGCCGAAGCAAAGTCCTTACCATCGTGATAGAAGCGCAACCGGATGAGACCGGGCTGCCCGGTTCCCAGATCAAGGTAGCCGATCACCGGTCGGGCCTGGGTCCAGAAGGTGGAGGTATTGACCGAACCCAGACAACCGCCTGGATGCATCCAGGTGGTTCCTGTGACTGGTTGGTCATGCTGATTGGAGAAGCGTTGTTTGACGCAGGTGACTGCACGTTCACTGGTGGTGAAACGCGGCAGGAACGCTTCGGGGCATTGAATCGGGTCGAGTACCGACATGAATGTTTTTTCTGCCGGTCGGCAAACAGTCTGCCCGCAGCGAAGATTCAGTATATGGCGTTGATAGTCGCTGAGAAAATCGGAGTAAGCACGGCTGTGAGGGCCTGCCCATTCACGGGTCTTCGGGTGGAAGTGCGAAGAAATAACATCCCAGGCATGGGTCCATAGCCACTGAACGGCTTCGAGCGTAGCTTCGTCGTGCAACAGGTGCAGGGCGCGCTCCAGTTCGAGTAAGGCCACCAGAGTATAGGTCGGGCTGTTGAACTCGCAGAAGCTTCCCTGTTCCTGTGTAAAACCGACCAGGCTCTTCAAACGTTCCTGGCCATGAAGACGGAAGGTATTGTCTTCCAGAACCTCGCCACTGGTGGCCGTGACGACCGCTTCCATGATGGCGATGTTGGTATAGCTCAGAGTGACATTGCGCCGAATGATGGCCTCGCTGGCGCATTTGAGGGCAAGTTCGATATCCTGCACCAGATCAACGGACATCTTTTCGGCATAGAGTCGGTGCGCCACAACCAGTTGGGCACCGATAAAGGCTGCCCAGTTCCAGTCCGGGGGACTCATCTGCTCCAGAGTTTCCTCTTTGAACCAGGGCCAGATACCGTAAGTTTTATGGTCCGGCTCTCTGTCCTGCAAGGCCAGGACTTTACGGAGAATGGCTTCTGCTTCGGCCACCCGATCTGCTTTCAGCAGGAGCACCGCGTATTCTGCATTCTCACGGGTGCTGCACACCATGGTCCCGTCAGCAAGCGTGGTGTGATAGCCCACGCCTTTTAACGGGCGAGTCAACATGCCAATCTCCGGCACGAATTGCTCTTTTTGCTCATCCAGCCAGGAAAGCAGGGCTTCCAGGGAAGCCTGCTCGTTTGTCGTCTGCATGATCTCGACCTTTATTTACGTGATCAGCTTTCAGGGAATAAATCGATAACGTCCAGCCATTCTGCTTCCGAATCGGCTGAAATGCGCGCAATCTTAGCGTCAAACGCGCTCCACATTTCGTCGTTGATCATCTCATAGGAATGTCCCCAGAAATAAAAGACGCCACCTTCTTTTGCCTTCTCGTAGCGGTCCCAAAAATCCTCGCAGAGAAAGTGGCAGGTGGAGTGAAAGGCCATCGGATCTTCTGGTGGAAAGCATTGGGCCTCGTTTCTGACCGTGCGTCCATAAGCATGTCCGGCTTCCCGCAGGAGAGCCAGAGTCTCGTCATTGTAGGTCCCGAAAGGAAAGGCAAAACCACGTACTTCCTGTTGGAACATATCCTGAAGCTGCTTGCGGCCATCCACAATCTGAGCACGAGCTTCTGCTGCAGGCAGGTTTTCCAGATGCGGATGACTGACGGTGTGATTGGCAATCACAAATCCCTGATAAAGCTCAGGCATCTCATCCAACCCCAACCGACCGACCTGCGTCTCTTTATAAACCCAGGTTGGTATCGACGTTTTCTGATGCAGGCCCGGATTGAGGTTAAAAGTGGCCTTGGCATCATACTTCCTCAAAATTTCTATCAGGGGGCGATCCTTGGTCACCCCATCATCCCAGCACTGCACGACCTTTAGTTTCGTCATCACGACTTCTCCAAATTTTCTGCTTCCCGTCATTATTCCGCCTGTATTCACAGGAGCTGGTTTAAAAAGGTACGGGTGCCATCAGCTAAATGCATGGCCATTATGGAAATTTTGAAAGGAACTAGCTTTGGCCGATTAACCTGGGAGTAAGGCGTCGCGGATCGGCACCAGGTCAATGTGCTGCCGGATCAGGCTTGCCCTTTCGGCATAGGTGGCATCTGGAGCAAACGGCAGCATCCCCAACACCGGCACCCCACCGAAGCGTTCAACTAACACCGGATTGGTCCACTCACTGCTCGACGCATAGGCTGAAAGGTCATCCCGGTCCAGATCGATCATCGCTGGAGGCAACCCATGCTGATAGCCATTAAAGATCACCCCGATCACCGTCAGCCCCCGCTGTCGAATCGCTTCGACCGAAAGTAAGGTGTGATTAATGGTACCCAGGCCTGGCTTCGCGATCACCAGAGCAGGCCAACCTAGTCGCTCCATAAGGTCCAGCACCGTGGCATGCTGAGTCAGTGGAGCGTAAAGCCCTCCTGCGCCTTCCGCCAGCAGACAATCATGGCACTCAGCAGGGAGACGCCTGCTGGCAACGAGGGCATCCAGGGTCAATTCCACTCCTGCCAGTTTTGCAGCCAGGAATGGGGTCAAGGCAGGCTCAAATGCCAGAGGACATATCGCCTCTTCTGAATCTTCAATCCCACTGGCATGTTTCAGTTGATAGCTATCGGCAGCAGGATCGCCATGCAGGCAACCACTCTGCACCGGCTTCCAGACCCCGACATCAAGACCTGCAGCCTCATCATCACCTTCGCGCAAGGCGCGCGCAAGTGCTCCGGTGACCCAGGTTTTGCCAACATCCGTATCGGTGCCGGTCATGAAAATGCCTGCCATACATGCTCCTTCGTCTGATAGCTCTGATCGAAACAAGTGCCAGCAACTGCCCGGAAGTCAAATGATGGGGCCGCCAATAGTGGGCCTGGAAGGATCAGGCCTATTGCCAATGCCAGACCTTGAGTTCACGCCCAACTGAAATCTTCTGCCATGGCTGTAGCTCGACTTCCGGTAACTTTCCATTGCGGGAGGTCGCACCACGAAAGCGCAGATATCCATCTGACTGCATCTCGCCTTCAAGGACTGCGGTCCAGCCGTCCGGTGATTGCAGATGCAGAGAAAAATCACCGTTCTGTCCTTTGAGTTGCCGATGGATGGTCACGTTTTCAAAACGGAAGTCTGAAATCCCCAGGTGTTCCCGTAACATGATTCCAGAGTTGTTGCATACTTCCTGTAATGCCTTAAGTCCACGGCGATCCGAAGTAATCAATTGTGCCTGAGTTACCCCAACCTTTTCATCCAGACTTCCAAGTCCACCAGTGAACGCCATTGCACTATGCAGAAGCAAGACCGAATCGATCTCCTGCACGCCCTGCATCGTCAGCCACTCTCCCATGGTACGCCCGAAACTCCTTGATCCTGCCTGTATCAACAATGGTCGCATGTGCAGACCCGGACGTTCCAATACAATGACTGGCACATTTTCGCCCGGTGGCAGAAGTAACACCAGACGCGGTTTTGACAACGGTTGTCGTCTGTTCAGGATCATGCATGCGACCAGCATCACCAGACACACACTCAATCCTGTCAGCCAGTATTTCTGAGCAGGAACAGGATTCTTATTATTTGTTTTTGGCTTTGATAAGACCTTGCGCTCCTGATGAATGGCATGACCCCCAATCACAAAAAGCACCAGCAACACCAGATAATAACATGTGACCCAGGCAATAGAAGGCTGCGTCACTGAGATCACCCCGGCATCTCCAGCGGATACTTCGGCCAGATGGCGTAGCGTGGTGAGTACGGCATCCAGTAAAAAATCGATCCATCCTGCGACCATCGCTGGCAATAAAAACGACACAGCCAGCTTAATAATCGCCAGTACCAGGACCAACCATGCCATCATGATGGCAAAGATGTTGACCAGAAATGCCAGTGGCAGAAACAATTGATTGTAGTACGCCGTCAGCCCAATTCCCCCAATCCAGGCTACAATCATGCTGAGCAAAGCTCGAGCTGCAGTCCACCCCAGACGTTGCCACCAACGCCCCTGCCCACGAATGCGGGATGGAATCAGTAACTCATCCACTCTAGCCCAATGCAACAGGCGCTGGGCAATCTGCCAGCCCAGTACCAGTGAGAGAACAATGATGAACGAAAACTGAAAACCTCCCTGCAGCAGATAAAATGGATTGTAAAGCAGAAGGATAAGGGCGCTGGTCAATACGGCATTGATACTGAGCGATGGAATGCGCAAACCTCGACCAACTGACCAGACCGACAGCATCAGCCAGGCTCGCATCGCGGACGCGGGGGCTCCTATCACGATGACATACAGCAACAGCAGCAAAGGGGCGATCCAGTGACGCCAACGGAACTCCAGCCTGCAGAGCGTCAGAATCTGGAGTAGAATAAAAAATAAGATCCCCACATGCAGTCCGCTGATCGCAAAAAGGTGAATCATGCCGCTTCGGATATAGGTGGTGCGCATTTCTGCAGGCATTCCCTGTCTGATTCCCAACGTCATGGCTGCCAGAGTCCGTTTATTTTCAGCATCGGCATGGTCGCCGGTTTTCGCACTGGAATCACCCAAAATTCGGGCCAACACATGGTCGCGCCCTGTCCAAAGCCAGTCCATCCACCTTCCCCAGCCGGAAGCATCATCCTGAAGCACAGCAATTTCCTGCACATTCAGGATATGAACGATCCCTTTACTTTTGAGGTATTGACCGTAGTCGAAACTGCCGGGCAATGAAGGTGGCCTTACAGAACGAAGAGCACCCGCAAGCTGAACTCGCTGACCATAAGAAAGTGCTGTAGCCTGATCTTCGTGCTGGCGCACCATGATTCGACCGGAACAATCTGTCCAAGACTCAAACCGGCTGATACGCATTCGCTTGAGGCGAATTTCCGCCTGCTGATCTTGCGCCAGCCACTGCAAACTATCCTCATCCAAACGATTGGAGATCACAATCCCCTCTACTTCCACGTAGGCATCTCGGTCATGCAAAAGCTGCTCGTACGTCCGCCAGGGAGCAGAAAAATGAAGTAATGATAAAGCCAGGCCTGCGATCAGGCTTACGATCAGCGTTATGCGATTTTTGACCTGCCAAAACAGAACCCCGCACATCACGACCAGACCCAGAGCCAGGATCACCGCAACTTGGGGTGTGGCGATGCCAAAACCGATCCATACCACCGGCAAGATGCCAGTCATCACACATGCAAGCAGGGGCAGGCAAGGCCAGATCTGCCACCGTTCAGGAGGACAGATCCGCTTAATCCACCCGCTCAATGTGACCGCCAAGCGCTTGCAGTCGATTCTCAATCGCCTGATAGCCGCGATCAATGATCTCCGCGTTATCGACATAGCTCATTCCGTCAGCGCACAGTGCGGCACTCACCAAAGCAATACCGGCCCGGATATCGGGACTGCGCAGGTGCTGCCCCCGCAATTGGGTGCGACCGGAGACGACCACACGATGTGGATCGCAGACGATGATGCTTGCGCCCATCTGTTTCAGCGGATCGGCAAAATAGAGCCGACTCTCAAACATTTTTTCAAAAATCAGCACCGTGCCTTCTGTCTGGGTAGCAAGAACCAGAATGGAACTCATCAGATCGGAAGGGAACTGAGGCCAGGGACCATCAGAGATACAGGGGATCATCCCGCCGACATCCTGCTGAATATGCGGTTGCTGATTTCCGGCCAGGGTAATGGTCCCCTGGCCAAACTGCAGATGAAGTCCAAAGCGCTCGAAGACCCGGTTGATCATCCAATAATGGCTGCGCACCGTTCCAGTCACCGTCAACTCGCCGCCAGTAGCTGCAGCAAGGGCCAGAAAGCTGCCGACCTCAATATGATCCGACTCCACTTCGACATCGGCACCATGCAGAGAATCGACACCTTCCACGGTCAAGGTATTGGTATTCAATCCGGTAATCCGTGCACCCATGGCATTGAGCATACGGGCCAGGTTCTGCACATGCGGCTCGCTGGCGGCATTTCGAATGGTAGTGGTGCCTTTGGCCAGCACTGCAGCCATCAGGATATGCTCAGTGGCAGTGACACTTGCTTCATCAAAAAACAGGTCAGCCCCATGCATGCCATTGGGAGTAGAAAAGGCAAAGCCATGTTCATCGGCGTCGGCTCCCAGCTTCGTCAGCCCGTAAAAATGCGCGTCCAGCCTGCGGCGACCGATAACATCGCCTCCAGGTGGATAGACCTTTGCTCTGCCTACCCGATGCAGCAAAGGAGCCACAAACAGGAAGCTGGTGCGAATCCGCGAGCAGAGCTCATGTGACAGTTCAGTCTGGTGAATATCGGAAGCGGTAATGCGAACAGTCGAGCCATCCTGCTCAACCGTTGCCCCCAGGTATTCAAGAGCCAACAGCATGCTGTCTACATCCCGAATGGGCGGAATATTCCTCAGCGTCACAGGTTCGGCACTGAGCATGGCGGCAGCAAGCATGGGCAACGCTGCATTTTTGTTTCCGCTTGCAGTCACGGTTCCTGAGATGGGACGACCACCAACTATCTGGAACTTACTCATGAAGGGAATTCAAACTCAAGGGCTGAAAGTGCTGTGCAAGGCATGATCAACAAGCGATGTGGGGTTCCAGACGGAATGATCAGAATTCTGCGTCACCGGAAGAAATGACCATTTCACGTACACCACTCTTTGCTTTGGCAAAATCCATAGGGATAGCAGAAATCAGGGTCGTAATGCCGGGGTTTGTAAAGAATGAAAATGTCTTTTCAGTCTCGGTTCCATCATTAAAAAAGACCTTAATTGCGACACTGATCTGGCTCTCACCGGTTCCGCTGGTTTCAGCCATAAGAATAGGTTGCACGAAGTAACGTACATCCAGCCCATCCATAACCTTGATCAGGCGGTAGCTCGACAAATAGATTTTTGTAGAGCCTTGCTCAACGCCCTTTACAACTCCATTTGCCACGACAGTGGTGATACCGGCAACGGGCATTTCCTTATCATTCATCGTCACCGTGGAAGGATAAGAGGGATTATCATGGCTGATACCGCTGCTCTTTGGATTCTTAAAGCGATCATAGTTCCGCTGCTCTGCCACAACGCCAGTGACAAAACTATTAATCCGATCAATCTCTTCGATTAAAAGTTGCTGTTGAAGACGCTTTTGCTCTGCTATCCGCTCACGTTCCCTTTCCGCTTCGATCTCAGCCTGCTTTCCAATGGATGCTTCACGTGCTTCCGCCTTTGCGTCCGCAATGAAAGCTTCCAGCTGCTCATGAACCTCCATGACCTTACGGCTCTGCTCGATAAAGGCTGTAGCCAGATCCCGATCATAATCCTTCATATACTGGGGATTTTCGACCAAAGTCATGCCAAAGGTTAAGGTCGTCGTTTGATGTGAACTGGTGGCAACTCTGCCCCGGCCGTTGCAGCTCAAACATGGATCCTGACGAATAATAGCTTTGGCCACTTTTACAGAACCTTTGATTTGCTCCAGGGTCCCCTCTACATCAATATCCTGTTTGGGCGTTGCGGCTTTCGGCTCTTCCGGCATGCCAAATTCCGGTACAATGAACCCAGGATCAAGAGCGCCTGCATCATTCAATGATGGTGCATCATCGGCGGCGGCAGTAGTTGCGGCTGGAGTATTTCCTCCACGCAATGCTGCGTCAAGAGCATTACTGACATCCTCGGTAAGGACCGGAGCTTGTGGTGCTTCTGCAACCGGTAATACCTCTGGCACAGGTGCAACCTCGACGGCCTCCTCATTTCCATCATAAGGCTTCACTTTTCCCGAGCCAAAACACTCATTGCATCGTGTTGTACTTCCTGGTTGAGAAGGACCTGTTTCAGCAAGAGTGGGATTCGCGACCAGCAACCAGGTACCGTAATTCTTGCGCATCAGGTTCAGGAATGTCCGTCCTACAACATTGCGTCTGACCTGTTCTGGTGTCTCGCCAATATCTTTCTTGAAGAGAAAGAAACCTGAGCGCTCCCAGCTGATATCGGTGAATGTATTGTTGAAATCTTCAGGAATATTTGTGGCGACAGCTCTGGTGGTTTTCCCCCGTCGCTGCAACAAAATATAATTTGAAGGCTTTTCAGATTGATTGATCAATTCGCAACGGACGAGTTGATCACTCTCAAGGTTGTTAACGGTGATCTGCAGCTTGATGGTCTCATGGCCCAGATCCTTGCGATAGTGGAAATATCCGCCTAACTGGATGGTCTTATCGAGAAACCCTTGCGTATAACCACTCTTGATCCGCTGCTCATTCTCGAAAATACGGCCGGCATTTGCCTTACGGTGGTTGAGTTCATCACGTTTGCGTTGCAGGATCAAATCCAGATTCACCCCGGTAGAGGCATGGAGCAACCGTTCCTGGTCCACCTTGTAAATATCATTGTAATTAATCCGCTGATTACCAACCCTGACAATAGGCGGGTTGCTGTTAAGGCGGATATCATAAAGGTAGCCTTTGATTTCCCGGTATTGAGGGACAATCACCCGCACGGTCACTTTAGTGCGCAACTCATACGGTTCTGCAAGTTCTTTGATTTCCTGTTCTTCCGTCTCAAACATCTGTTCGAGATGGCGATCCTTTTTGGCATTCAGTTCTGCCATGAAATCTTCATAGTCCTTTACCAGCATGCTTTTTGGATCAGCATGAGCAGTAATGGCAATAACAACAGTTGCAATGAATGTAAAAAAGGTCCGCATGTAAAAAATATTCCTGTCTGTCAACTGACGGTTCTCATGGGGTCCAGACCGCATATCGGCGCAATGCTTATGCAGGCTCAAAGGAAAGTGTGCCGCAGGCTTAAGATACCGAAGGAGGTCTGTAGTGCAAACCATTCCCGCCCGTTGGTCAAGGTTTTGTCTGAGGTGAAATCGGGATGCTATCCTCTCCTGATTTTAAGATATCGTTTTCAATGTCGCTGAATAGTTTAGACGGTGTTGTTTTCAGATTATTCATCAGCGTTTGCAGGTGCTCTTCATGCTTCGCGGCTCCACTCTCCTTCAGAGAGGCCAGGTATACCAGAAATGCACCGCGATTTTCCGGTCGCAACAGGTAGGCAGTCAATAACCAGGATTGAGCGTATGCCGCATGGATAGAAGCATCCTTTAGCTGGTCCCTGTCCTTAACCTGCAAGTGCAGCAGGGTTTCCCACTCTATCAGCTTATTTTGTCTTTTCAGCCCTTCAATCAGTGCCAGCCTGTCTGGTCGTTGCCAGGTTGCAGGGGCTATCTCATAAAAGGTCGGGATGCCTTCCACCAGCCAGAATGGCAACTCTTTGGCATATTCCGTGATTCCCAGACGGTAAAGAAACAGGTGTGTCCCTTCGTGACGCACGCGCTGGAAAACCAGGCTGGTAAACACCTTGGTGGTCTCGCCAGCAAATCCTGCTTCAGACACATCTATATACAGCCGATTTTCCTGCGGTAAGGAAAAAGCGGTTGCATTGACCAGTTCACGCTGCTGACGATCCCGCGTGGCCGCTAAAAATTCCTCTGGTTTTTCAAACATCACCACTTGGATTGCATCCAGATTCCTCAGCACTTTGTCATCCAGAAGTGGCGCAAAGTCCTGCTTCAACTCATCCTCAAGCTGGTCCAACGCGATATAAAAAAGATGGGTGGCACGAAAATCCCTCTTCGTCACAATCAGATACGGCGCCAGATTATAGGCATTATAGGATTCAAAATCCATCAGGAAACGCCAGTCTCGATTCGACAGGCGATTATCGTCAAAAATCACCGGATTTTGCCAGCGGATATCCTGCCGGTAAAGGGGCGTCACTTTGAAACTCGCCCCATCATAATGGGTAAAAACAAAATCGTGGTCCTCCTTTTTCACTTCGCGCAAACGTCCAAACTGATAGACCCCATTACTCAGGAGGACCGCATGGGAAGGCTGGATATTGAGCATACGCTCCTCAATTGCTTTAGCTCGAAGCTTTTCTTCATGCGATAACGGACGCTGATCGACCTGCTTGCTGATCGCATGCCCTCCACCCCAGAGTATCGAAGCCGTTTTCCTCGCAACCGACTCAATCGGCGTATCTTTTACCCACCCGCTTACAGGCTGCAGATCAACATCGACCGCATAGACAACAAAAAGCAAAATCGCGACCAGCATTACCAGGACGTTGAGCAACGCGATGACACGTCGCCACTTCTTTTTACGGCGTGCTTTTGCCTCCGCACCATATTGATCGACAGGTACAGCTGACAGGTCTGAGGAATCATGTCCCTGAGGGATAGGCATCGGGAAGTTTTCTGCCACTTGGCGTGAACAGAGCAATGGGTTGAGAAACATTGCTCCTGCTGTAAGGTATCTGGCTTTAGCAAATCAGACAACACAGGCGCATCATCTGCTGTTACAGCGACTCCCCGTGCCGACGCTTTCAAGGACGTTCCACCCACCATGACCTATACCTGCATATCCGACCTGATCACGTGGCTTGCCGGAGAAAAAGGCACTCAGGATTTCGAACTCATCGCGGAAGTCTGCCCGGCAAATATGAGCGGTGACATCACGGTCAACTGCTTTCGTATCGCCAAACCGCTGAAATCCAATCCGATGGCGCTCGCTGGCGAAGTGGTCGAATGGCTTAAGAACCATCAGGACGTGGAAAACGTCGAGGCCATCAAGGCCTTCGTGAATATCACCCTGAAGAATGAAGCCCTCTTCCGCGATTGCGTCGCAGATCAACAGGCCCTGCTGGATGCTGCCTTGTTGCCTGCCGATAAGCGTAAACGCTATCTGGTGGAGTACTCCGCTCCAAATACCAACAAGCCTCAGCACCTCGGCCATGTCCGGAATAATACCCTCGGACAGGTCAACTGCTCATTGCTTGCCAGAGTCGGGCATGATGTCACTCCGGTTAATCTGGTCAACGACCGGGGCATCCACATCTGCAAATCGATGCTGGCCTATGAGCGCTTTGGGAATGGCGATACGCCTGAGTCCACGACCACCAAAGGCGATCACTTTGTTGGCAACTATTACGTCAAATACGCCCAGGAAGATAAGCGGCAGGCTGAAGCTGAGCCCGAACAGAAACCCACCGAGATTGAACGCTCTGCTCAGCAGATGCTGGTAGCCTGGGAAAAAGGGGATCTTGGGGTCCGGTCGCTCTGGCAGAAGATGAACAGCTGGGTGCTGGACGGATTCAATCAGACCTATCAGCGCATGGGCATCCAGTTCACCCAGACCTATTATGAAAGCGAAACCTTCCGGGCCGGCAAGGACATCGTCCGCCAGGGCCTCGAAAAAGGTGTCTTCTACAAACGGGAAGACGGTGCGATTGAGATCGATCTGACCAGCCGCAAGCTCGACAAAAAGGTGGTCCTGCGTTCCGACGGCACCAGCGTCTATATCACTCAGGACATCGGCACGACCCTGATGAAATTCGAAGATTTCAAACCGGATGCCATGGTCTGGGTCGTTGGCGACGAACAGATCTACCACTTCAAAGTCCTCTTCGCCATCCTCCAGGATCTGGGTTACAGCTGGGCTAATGATCTTCATCACCTGGCCTATGGCATGGTCAATCTCCCGGAAGGCCGGATGAAAAGTCGTGAAGGCACCGTGGTCGATGCAGATGACCTTTTTGATGAATGTGCCCGGCTGGCCAAAGAGGAAACCCTGGAACGCTGGCCGGACCTTGACAAAGACGAAGCCGTTACCCGTGGTGACATCATTGGCATGGCAGCCCTCAAATTCATGTTGCTCAAGGTCAATCCCAAAACCACGATGACCTTCGATCCAAAGGCATCTATCCAGTTTGAAGGCGATACCGGTCCCTACGTGCTCTACAACTTTGCCCGGAGTTGCGCAGTGCAACGCAAGGCTGCCGATAAAGACATTGTCCTGGCAGATACCATTGACTGGTCCGTGCTCAGCCACAGCAGTGAACGCGCTCTGGCCATCGAACTCAGTCGGTATGGTCAGATCCTTCAGGACGCCGCCGCCGATCTCAACCCGTCACTGGTGGCAGATTACCTGTTGAGTCTGGCTCGTGCCTTCAGCAAATTCTGGACCGATTGCCCAGTTCTCATTGCCGAGACAGACGATCTCAAGCAGGCAAGGCTCGCGCTCTGCATCAGAGTGCAGTCAATCCTCGGCGATGGCATTGATACCCTGACTCTGGGCAAGCTTGAATCCATGTAGGTCAGGCTCACCCGGAATCAGCACACGCCGTTACTCCTGATAAAGTGCCGTCTGTTCCGGGCCCGGTGACTGCCAATGCAGCACGAGGGCCCAGGAAAGAGGCGGCAATTCCAGCGCCGCTCCAGGCTCGACCTCACAGCTCTGGACCACTTCACCGGTCAGCGGATTAAGAGCCTGAACGACCGACTTCTCTTTCAGGGGCAAGGTGACTGCCAGCCCGGTAATGGTTTTGGGCTCCATGGCAAGGACATCCTTGAGCTGCGGATCAGACGTCAGGTTTTTCAGGAAAGCAAAGCCATCACCGGCCTCATTGCTCAAACCGGTGGTCTGAACCAGATCCGCCGGAACCTCTACCGGGTAGGTGAAAAGATATTGCCGGATAAAAATCCAGTCGGAACGTTCACCCTGACAATCGACCTGGACGGCGTGTTTGCCAGCGGGGATCGGAATTTTGATCCAGCGCTCTTCGGATGAAAGCAGGCGGCGGCCATCAGTCAGGTTCCGGCGGAAATGCTCCTTGCCATCGAGGGAAACGACCAGATCATTACTGTTGTTGCCGATTTCGTGGACTTCCAGAATCAGGTGACCGTCCGCCGGCATCTCAACCTGGAAGACAGGTGGATTCCGCCAGTCGAGTCGATCCTCACGGGCACCGTAAATTTTGGAAGCAATACCTTCCAGCCAGACGGAGCTTTTACTGAGGTCGAGTTTGAAATTGCCTTCAGGCGCTTTGACGCCCCAGTCCGGGACATCGCCATAGGGAGCGGCGGAAACGACTCGGATGGAATCTCCGGTCTGAGCAGGGAGAACGCCTTTTTCGACTTTGATGGCAGCGGGATGCCAGGTGGACTGGTTCAGTTTCAGCTTTTGGGCCAGATCAATTGGAGCCTTAAAAGTGGGCCAGGCGTTGACCTTGTCGACGATGGGATGGGGCCAGACCATGACACCGGCCCGACCGGAAGCGAGGCCCTGCCAGAGCTCTTCGGAGAGGACATTGGTAAAGGCATCTTCCTGCTTGGTGAAGTAACACTCCTGAGTGACCTTCGGTTTGTTATCGGCGGGCTGACGGTGGGACTGGGAATAGTCGCTGATCTGATTGGCATCATAGGAATAATTGGTGCCGTAGATCATCGGACGCCAGTCTTTGGCCAGACCATGCACATAGTCGTGCATCTCCTGCAGCCAGTTGAGGGTTTCAGGTCTGGGGTTGCTGCAATCATTCCAGGCATTGATGGCCCAGAGGGAGGGGCTGTAGCCCCAACGGGCGACGATGTAGCGGAGGCGGTTACGATAATGGCGACGGGCTACGGCATTGGAAAAGAGTTCGGGGGGCGTTTTGCAGGGGCCACCATTGATCTGGTTATAAGGATTGGCACTCCAGGCATCCTTCTGCTTGCCGGGAAAGACTTCGTTATTGTCCTCGGTTACCAGCATGACGCGGATATTCCGTGCTTCCGCCAGTTCCAGCACGGAATCCAGGGAGTCGGCAATCATCTGGTTGTAGTAACCGAGACCGCCGTAACCCAGCCAGTTGGTGCCTTTGGCCGGTTGATGGGGCATCCACTCCAGCCAGGCCCAGTGGCAGAGCCAGACCCGGGTGGCATTCATCTGCTGATCTGCGCGACCGAGATAATACTCGTAGGTCGGCGGGTTGCCGTATTCATTGGGGCGGGTCCAGGCGATGTTGCTGCCGGAGGCCCAGAAGATCTCTTTGGTACGGCTGGTCTCGAAGTAGTCAGGATTGGTTTCGCTGACCTGAATGTAGCCCGGATGTTCGGAGGCCACCGCCTCAAAGGTATGCGCTTCGCTCTGCAACGTCTGCCCGGCTGACCGGGCGTGAATGGTGAGTGTCCAGGTTCCCGGCTGGTCAGGTGCCAGACGCACACACCAGGAAGGTGCCTCTCCTCCAGGCTGGTACCGCACCCAGAGATTCATCCGGGTCTGCTGATCGGCAGACTGCCAGCTTTCCAGATAGAAAGCGGGGACGGTAAAGCTGGTGCCATCGGGACGGGTGACCTGGGCATCGACCTGAATTTCATCGGCATCATAGGGATTTTTCCAGGTCAGACCAAGCTGGAAGGTGGCCTGATAGCGACTGAATAAGGGGACGGCTTCGGCATTGGCAGTCCAATGGTGAATGCCAGGCTCGGTAACGGTCGGCTGCGCCGCGGCATCCTGGACCGTCTTCATGCGTGCGGCCAGATCGTCAGGGACGGCCAGCACCTGCCAACTCAGGGAAACCAGCAGGGTGATCAGGAAGCGGGATAGCTGTTGCCGAGCGAATCGTGTCATGGGATAGAACTTTCATTGGGTTTATGGGGTTGCAGACAGCGCCAAATCATAATGATGATCATTTTGAATTTACATGATAGTCATTTTGAATACCAATTGCAATATCCAGCTTGGTGAATTCATAAAATGCGTCGCGAAAGTAGTAAGATGATCAGGAGATATGCCTGGCGATTGGGTTCTGCAAGCACAAGCGCATCGGGATGCGTTGAGCTTTCAGGAGTGTTGCACATTCGCAAACTCACTCAGCTTTGGCTGGCTGTCTCCCGTTGGTCGGCTCTATTCGACAGGTTGTAGATCATGGTCAGATTGCTGCTTGCAGTAGCTGTTTATGAATGATCCAGGCTGAGTGCAGAAACTCATGATCCGCACTTTCTGGGCCCGCAGAGTCAATGCCGAGCGCCGAGGTTGCAAAGTGCCGAGGCTGCAGGTGCCGAGGCTGCAGGTGCCGAGGCTGCAGGTGCCGAGGCTGCAGGTGCCGAGGCTGCAGGTGCCG
>MDTD01114971.1_pt1 | contig 16522 bp, 15 predicted proteins | sample 811221 | NCBI WGS metagenome assembly MDTD01 (sample SAMN05326646, study PRJNA326480) | marine metagenome | isolation source: seawater | place: Pacific Ocean: South West | collected 2011 | reverse complement strand
TTTTCCCATAAAATTCATGCTGGTGTAAATGGTGTTGATTGTAATTATTGCCATTCTAGCGCTAGACATAGCAAGCATTCAGGTATTCCTTCTGCAAATGTCTGTATGAATTGTCATACTTATATTAATGAGGGAAGTATATCAGGAACAGAAGAAATAAATAAGATTTATGAGGCGGTAGGTTTTGATCCATCTACACGAACATATATTGAAGGGTATGAACAAAAACCTATAGAATGGATTAGAATACACAATCTACCAGATCACGCTTATTTTAATCATTCTCAGCATGTTGTTGCAGGTGGTCTTGAATGTCAGGAGTGTCATGGCCCTGTTGAAGAAATGGAGGTGCTGTATCAACATTCTGAATTAACTATGGGATGGTGTATAGATTGTCACAGAACAAAAGAGGTTCAAATGGAAGATAATGCTTATTACACGCAATTGCATGAAGAATTAAAAGAAAAATATAAAGGAGAGAAGATTACTGTTGATAAAATTGGAGGAATTGAATGTGGAAAATGTCATTATTAAATTTATTATAGAATGAAAAATGCAAAAAAATACTGGAAAGGCCTCGCGCAGTTAAATAACGATCCTATTGTAGAGAAATTGCAGAATAATGAATTTGCAGAACATCTTCCTGTGGATGAGTTTTTAAATGATAAAAATCTTAATACAGGTTCAACTTCTAGAAGAGATTTTTTAAAGTTTTTAGGATTTAGCACAGCTGCAGCCACACTAGCTGCATGTGAGACTCCGGTTGTTAAATCAATTCCTTATTTAGTTAAACCAGATGAAATTATTCCAGGTGTAGCAAATTATTACGCTACAACTTTGTATGATGGAAGAGATTATGCGAGTGTACTTGTAAAAACAAGAGAAGGTAGACCTATTAAAATTGAAAATAATAATACTTGCACAAATGCTAGAATTCAAGCATCTGTTTTGTCTTTATATGATAATGCCAGATTAAAAAATCCTCTAATAAATGGTGAAAAATCAGATTGGAAAACGATAGATAATGAAATTATTGTTAAGCTTAAAAAAGCAAAAAATACAGTAATTTTAACCTCATCAATAATAAGTCCAACTAAACAAAAATTGATTAATGATTTTAAAGGTATATATGATAATGTAGAGCATGTAATGTATGACTCTATTTCTCATGATGGAATTTTAAAGGCTAATGAGGAGGCTTTTGGGGTTAGGGCAATTCCAAAATATTGTTTTGACAAGGCAAATGTTATAGTATCTTTTGGAGCTGATTTTCTTGGTAGTTGGGCAACCAATGAATATTCTGGTGATTACATTAAAGGAAGAAATCCTAAATCTCATATGATGTCTAAGCATTATCAAATTGAGACTAATTTATCATTGACTGGCTCTAATGCTGATAAAAGAATCCCAATAAAACCTTCCGAGCAAGCTTATTTACTATCTAATTTATATAAGGCAATAAGGGGAGGTGTTGCAGAAAATAGAGTGTCTAAAATTGCGAAGGATTTAATTGCTAACAAAGGAAAATCATTAGTTGTATGTGATAGTAACGATTCAGATGTGCAACTACTTGTCAATGCTATTAATCAAGAATTAGAAAATTATGGTAGCACTATTTTTATGGATAATCCAACATATTTAAAGCAGGGATCTAATGATGGTATTAATCGATTAATTGATAAAATGAATTCTGGAAATGTTGATGCTTTAATTGTGCATAATGCAAATCCATCATATAATTTAGAAAAATCAATTTTATTTAATCAAGCCTTAAAAAAGGTTAAAACAAAGATATCCACATCCTTATATTTAGACGAAACAGCTTCACTAATGGATTATGTTTGTCCAGATAGCCATAATTTAGAAAGTTGGGGGGATGCAAACCCTTCACATTCAACTTATACTTTAATGCAACCTACCATTGCCCCACTTTTTGATACAAGACAGTTTCAAGAAACTCTTTTAGTGTGGACACAAAGATCAGATTACCAAACTTACTTAAAAGATTTTTGGAAAAATAAAGGGATTCAGTGGGACAAATCATTACATGATGGTTTTTTCAGTTTAAGTCAGGAAAAAATAAAGCTAAAGAATTTTATTTTTTCAGAAAAAATTTATGAAAAAGAAAATATTAATGAATTAGAATTAGCCGTATACGAAACTATTGGTTTGGGTGATGGAAATCAAGCTAATAATCCATGGTTACAAGAATTTCCTGATCCTATAACTAGAGCATGTTGGGATAATTATTTAACTATTTCGTCTAGCACTGCAAAAGATTTCGGTTTAGAGAATTGGAATGTGTCTAATGGAGGTTTAAATGGAAGTATAGTTAGATTGGTTGCAGGAGATATTGTTTTAAATAATGTACCGGTTATGATTCAGCCAGGACAGGCAAAAGGAACTGTAGGTATTGCAGTAGGATATGGAAGGACTAAATCAGGAAAAGCTGGTAATAATGTTGGAATTAATGCATTTCCTTTACTTGGTAAAAGAACGGTGACCATAGAGAAATTAGAAGGAGAGTATGAATTTGCTTCTATACAATTACATCATACCATGATGGGTAGAGATCTTGTCAAGGAAACTACCCTTAAAGAATACATAAAAGATCCATCTGCTGGAAATCATAGAGAAAAATACGCTACATATAAAGGCAAGCTTCCATCAAATAAAGTTACTCTTTATGATGATCATGATTTAGAAACAGGTCATTTTTGGAATTTATCTATTGACTTAACTGCCTGTACAGGTTGTGGAGAGTGCGTGATTTCATGTCAGGCAGAAAATAATATTCCTGTTGTAGGTAAAGAAGAGGTAAGAAAAAGTAGAGATATGCATTGGATGAGGATAGATAGGTATTATTCTTCAGACATGACTAAAGAAATAGGTTCGGCAAAAGAAATTGGTGTAATAGAGACTTACAAACAAATGGAGGAGCCTTCTGAGAATCCAGAAGTAGTATTTCAGCCTGTTATGTGTATGCATTGTAATAATGCACCATGTGAGAATGTATGTCCTGTAGCGGCCACTACACATAGTAATGAAGGACTAAATCAAATGACTTACAATAGATGTGTAGGGACCAGATATTGCGCAAATAATTGCCCATATAAAGTAAGAAGATTTAATTGGTTTCAATATTCTGACAATAAGAAATTTGATTTCAACATGAATGATGATTTAGGTAAAATGGTATTAAATCCAGATGTTGTAGTTCGTTCTCGAGGAGTTATAGAAAAATGTAGTATGTGCATTCAAAAAATACAAGAACTCAAACTAAACGCTAAAAAAACTGGACAACCAATAAAAGATGAAGATGCCCAAACTGTATGTGCTTCTTCTTGTTCTACAAATGCTATAGTGTTTGGGGATTTTAATAATAAAGAAAGTGAAGTATCAAAATTAAGAAGTGATGAAAGGGCTTACGACTTATTGGATCATCTTAATGTTAGGCCTTCGGTATTTTATCAAACTAAGATAAGAAATAAATCATAATGCATAAAGAATCAGAAATTAGAGACGCTTTAATAGTTGGTAATAAAAGTTATCATGATATTACTAGAGAAATAGCTAGGCCAGTTGAAGGAAAGGCAAACAAATACTGGTGGATGCTTTTTGGACTATCTGCTGTTTTAATGCTTTGGGGATTTGCATGTATGGCATATACTATTGGAACAGGAATAGGAGCATGGGGGCTTAACAAAACTATTGATTGGGCATGGGATATTACCAATTTTGTATGGTGGATTGGAATAGGTCATGCAGGAACACTTATTTCTGCTGTATTACTTTTATTTAGACAAAAATGGAGAATGGCTATTAATAGATCTGCTGAGGCAATGACTATTTTTGGGGTAGCACAAGCGGCTTTATTTCCTTTAATTCATATGGGTAGGCCATGGTTAGCATATTGGGTGTTCCCTATACCTAATCAATTTGGCTCGCTATGGGTAAACTTTAATTCTCCTTTACTTTGGGATGTTTTTGCAATCTCTACATATTTTTCTACTTCGGTTGTTTTTTGGTATATTGGATTAATACCAGACTTTGCAATGATCAGAGATAGACTGAGTGAAAAAATAAGTCCACTTAGAAAAAAGCTATATACACTTTTAGCATTTGGATGGAGCGGAAGAGCAAAGCACTGGCAAAGATTTGAAGAGGTTTCATTAGTATTAGCAGGTTTGTGTACGCCGCTTGTATTTTCTGTACACTCAATAGTAAGTATGGATTTTGCAACTTCAGTAATTCCAGGATGGCATACTACAATTTTTCCTCCATATTTTGTTTTAGGTGCACTTTTTTCAGGATTTGCAATGGTAGAAACACTATTGATAATTGTAAGAAAAGTAGTGAATATGGAGGCGTATATAACCATCAAGCATATTGAATATATGAATGTGATTATTTTACTTACAGGTTCTTTAGTTGGAGTTGCATATATTACTGAATTATTTATGGCATGGTATTCAGGAGTTGAATTTGAACAATATGCTTTTTTAAATAGAGCAACAGGCCCATATTGGTGGGCTTATGCAAGCATGATGTCTTGTAATGTATTGATACCACAATTATACTGGATATATAAAATAAGAACCTCATTTATAGCAACATTTATTCTTTCAATATTTGTTAATATAGGAATGTGGTTTGAGAGATTTGTAATTATTGTTACTTCGTTACATAGAGATTTTTTACCTTCATCTTGGTCAATGTTTTCGCCAAGCTTTATAGATATTGGAATTTTTCTAGGTACAATTGGATTTTTCTTTGTGCTATTCTTGATGTATGCAAGAACATTTCCAGTTGTAGCACAAGCAGAACTTAAAACCATAGTAAAATCATCAGGAACAGAATATAAAAATAAGAAAGATGAATAAAAAAATATTATACGCTATATTTGATGATGAGGAGGATGTTTTATCTTCAGTTAAAAAGTTAAGGGATCTAAACATATCAATTAAGGAAGTTTATAGTCCTTTTCCTATTCATGGATTAGATCATGCATTAGGATTAAAAGAGACAAGAATGGCTATTACTGCATTTATTTATGGATGTATTGGATTGACTTTTGGTGCTTTGCTTATATATTATATTATGATAGCAGGCGTTGGTAAAAGTTGGCCTTTAAATATTGGGGGAAAACCTAATTTTACATTTTATCATAATATGCCTGCTTTTGTTCCAATTATGTTTGAGTGTACTGTATTATTTGCTGGTCATTTAATGTCAATCACATACCTCTTTAGAAATAAATTATATCCTGGATCTAGTGATAAAAGCCCAGATCCAAGAACAACTGACGATAAATTTTTAATGGAATTAGAAGTACAAGAAGATGAGGAGAAGATCAGAGAATTACTTAAACTAACAGGAGCAACAGAAATTAATGAAAAATAAAAATGAAGAATAAGTTAATTTTATTAATAGCTAGTTTTTTGATAATAACATCATGTAATAATGATGGTCGTGGATATGAATATATGCCAGACATGTATCGCTCTCCTTCTTTAGAAACTTATGGAAAAAATAATTTTTTTAAAGATAGTTTAAATGCACGTAAGCCTGTAAAGGGAACAATTGCAAGAGGTTACCTAACTACTTTTAATTATGATGCTTCATTAGAGGGTTATTTAGATGCTGGTAATAGTTCCATCAATCCTTTTAAAAAAACAGATAATAATTTAGAACAAGGAAAAAAGTTATATTCAATGTTTTGCGAGCATTGTCATGGTGAAAATGGTGCCGGAGGAGGTAGTATTACTCATCCTATATATTCAGTAGTTCCTCATTATAATGATAGCAAACTACTTCGAAGATGCGATTTACCAATGTGTGATTTAAAACCTGGGCACATATTTCATGCTATAACATATGGCTTGAATGCTATGGGTCCACACGCATCACAGCTTTCTGAAGAAGAAAGATGGAAAATAGTTTTATATGTCCAAGAACTACAAAATTATAAAGAAGAATAATTTAGACAATTAAAAGCATATGTACTCATTAAATAAGAACTTAAATATTATTTCAATTACCATGATACTTATAGGTGTTCTATCTCTATCTGTGGGTTTTATAAATGATGCACATGGTACCTGGGTATCTTTATTGTTTAATAATTATTTTTTCTTAGGTATTTCACTGTTTGCCGTATTCTTTGTTGCCTTACAATATGTTGCTGAGGCAGGATGGTCAACCGTTTTAAAAAGAGTACCAGAGGCAATAATGTCATTTTTACCAATTACAGGTGTTATAATGTTATTAATTGTAATAGCTGCTGTTATGCACTGGAATCATATTTACCATTGGATGGAAGAAGGTATAATGACTGTTGGAGCTCCTAATTATGATAAAATAATTGCAGGTAAAGAGGCGTATTTAAATTCTACATTTTTTGTTATTCGTTCATTTATTTATGTTATAATTTGGATTTATTGCGCAAGAAAATTAAGAAAGCTTTCGCTACAAGGCGATATTGAAGGAGGTATAGGTAAAAAATCTTATTTCAAAGGACTTACAGTTTCCGGATGGTTTATTGTATTTTTTGCTGTTAGTTCCTCTATGGCTGCTTGGGATTGGATAATGTCTATAGATACACACTGGTTTAGCACATTATTTGGCTGGTATATATTTAGTGAATGGGCAACAATAGGCTTCGCTTCTATACTTTTAATAACTTTATTTATACATAAACAAGGATATTTGCCTAAACTAAATGATAGTCATATACATGATTTAGGCAAATTTATATTTGCATTCTCTATAGTTTGGACATATATGTGGTTTTCTCAATTTATGCTTATATGGTACGCAAATATTCCAGAAGAAGTAACTTATTTTATGCAAAGAATTGAGCAATCAAATTATAGATTTTTATTTTGGTTTAGCTTAATAATCAACTTTATTATACCAACTATATTTTTGATGAGTCGAGATGCTAAAAGAAATAAGAATACATTAATTTTTGTAAGTATTGTTATTTTGATAGGTCATTGGATAAACTCTTATTTATTATTTGCACCAGGAACTTTAAATGATCACGGTCATTTAGGGCTAATTGATTTAGGTGTTGGTATCGGATTTTTAGGATTTTTTATTAAGATTGTTTTTAGCAGTTTAAGTAAAGCATCTGTTGAGATAAAGGCACATCCATTTTTAGATGAGAGCGAGCATCTTCATACATAGAAATTATAGTATTATTAGTTATTTCTTTTCTCCAATTACTTTATTACATTTGCTATTGTAATGAGTGAAGATATCAATTTACATAATCAAGAAGATTTTGCAAAACAAGATTTTGAGCAGGAATTGAGGCCTAGTGATTTTTCAGATTTTGAAGGTCAAGAAAAAATAATAGAAAATCTTAAGGTATTTATAAAAGCTGCTAGACAAAGAGAAGATGCGCTTGATCATGTATTATTACATGGACCCCCAGGTCTTGGAAAAACTACATTAGCAAATATTATTGCAAATGAATTACAGGTTGGTATAAAAACTACATCAGGACCAGTACTAGATAAGCCTGGAGATCTTGCAGGTCTTCTTACAAATCTTGAAGAAAAAGATGTTTTATTTATAGATGAAATTCATAGGTTAAATCCTATTGTTGAAGAATACTTATATTCTGCTATGGAGGATTTTCAAATAGATATCATGATTGAATCTGGCCCCAACGCTAGAACAGTTCAAATTAAAATAAACCCATTTACACTTGTTGGCGCAACAACTAGATCTGGATTACTTACAGCTCCACTCAGAGCAAGATTTGGAATAAATTCAAGATTAGAATATTATAAGGTAAATTTACTAGCTAGTATTATTAATCGTTCGGCTTCAATTTTAGATGTTAGTATTTCAAAAGATGCAGCTAATGAAATTGCAAGAAGAAGTAGAGGAACTCCTAGAATTGCCAATGCATTGTTAAGAAGAATTAGAGATTTTGCTCAAGTGAAAGGAAATGGAAGTATCGATCAGAAGATAACAAAATACTCATTAAAAGCATTAAATGTTGACGAAAATGGTTTGGATGAAATGGATAATAAAATTTTATCCACAATAATAGATAAATTTAAAGGAGGGCCTGTTGGATTAACTACCATAGCTACTGCAGTGGGAGAGCAAGCTGGAACAATAGAAGAGGTTTATGAACCCTTTTTGATTATGGAGGGTTATATAATGCGCACACCAAGAGGGAGGCAAGCAACAGAAAAATCTTTTAAGCACTTAGGAAAAACAGGCTCTCCAAATCAAAACAATCTTTTTAGCTAAGATAATTGATCAAAAACTTCAATAATTACATTTTTATACTGACTAAATGTGGTTAAGGCCCATACTTTTAAAGCAAACATTTCCTTTTTATTTAACCACATAGCACTTTTTCTTAATTCTTTTTTAAACAACTTGCTATCAAAACTAACTTTTTGCAAAACATCTTTTACAAATTCTAACATTTTTATGTTTTTTTAATTACATATCTATAACATATAATATTCTTATTTATTATCTCCCCACCTATATTTTTGAATTTTTAATTCACTAAGACTAAGAACTCTTTCAATAATTGTACCAGCTAATTCTTCAAAATCTTTAGGGTAGCTATAAAATGAAGGTGATGCAGGACATATAATTCCTCCCGCTTCAGTAATTTTCATCATATTTTCTAAATGTACTCTACTGTATGGGGCTTCCCTTGGAACAACAATCAATTTCCTTCTTTCTTTTAAAATAACATCAGCTGCTCTAGTAGTTAAATCAACAGATAAGCCTGATGCAATTCTTCCAATAGTCCCCATAGAACATGGGCAAATTATCATTACAGTATAATCGGCAGATCCAGATGCAAAAGGAGCCATAAAATCCTGCTTATCATAAAATTTAAAATTATAATTGCTATAATTTTTATTTCCTAATTCACTTTCCCATATGAATTTTGCATTATCAGACATAACTATACCAACAGAACTTATCTGATCAGATAATTTTTCAAGCTTGTCCAAGAGGACTTTGGCATATATTGATCCGCTTGCCCCTGTAATTGCTACAATAATATTTTTTTTATTTTTCATTTAAAAAGTATAGTGAATAGAAAAACTTAATACTGAATTATATTGTCCTTTATTTAACTTAGTTGTACTTCCAGAAGCATGATCTCTTATGGCTAAAATAGAATTACTTATCCTAGTATTTAGTGTAGTATTTTTAAAAAATTCATAATAAAACCCAGCTAAAGCACCAATATCTATATTACTAAATTCATTAATCCTTGATTTATCAATTATTCCATACATATCCTCGTCTAATCCGTGCATTAGCACACCACATTGCCCTCCTAATTCTATGTATATATTCTCACTTTGTTGATATTTTAATATTAAAGGAATTTCAATATATTTCAATGAAATATCTGGAATATTATTAGTTTCCATCTTGGGATTATTGCTTCCTTTTTCAATATATGTGAGTTCCATTTGGAATTTCGTTATTTCACTTAACGATATAGTGGCAAAAGCTCCAAATAATAGTCCCGCTTTATTAAATCCAGCTAATCGATCTCCACTTACTTGAGCCGTACTTACACCTATAATCAAGCCGCCATCTATATTTTGAGTATATATGTTTTGTTGAAAAAAAAACATAATAAATATTATAAAAAATAAATTTTTCACACTAACGTATACTTATTCCAGCACCAATTGTTGCAACAGGATATTTTGATAAAGTATAGTTAGCTTGCAATGCTAAAGCCGTAATATTAAATCTAAAGCCAATATTTGCTTTAAGCTCTTGACTAGAATCTAAATCAAAGTCAGTTATATCAGCAACTGGTATAGAAACACCTCCTATTTCATAATCTCCCATTACATTGAATTGCATATTTGAAGAATTATAACCTATTCCAGCATATGGAGTAAACATTAATAATTTTTTCGATAAAAGAAGATTAATAGTTGTTGCAGTAACTCCTAGTTCAGATTCTATACCAGTATCTGAATTAACATCTTTAATATCCATACTTGTATTAAGTGTTGTAAATCCTGCTTGAATTGAAGCGTCAATAGGCATTGATCCTAAAATCGGAATCCACTGCAATACATCGTGCTGAATTCCTATTCCAAATAAGTTCACTTTAACACCATTTCCGAGCTTAGTTTCAGGAAAATATCTTGCATTTATTTGAGTGCCTTTAACAAGACCAATTCCTGCCTGTATTATTGGTAATGGAATAGCAGATATATTTAATCCGTTAGGCATATCAAAGTCCGCTTCAATACCATTAATACTACTTGTACTTTCTGTTCCGCCATTTTTATTTCCTAATATAGTTGCAGTTTCTCCACCTTTGAAAGTATTGCCTCCAACCTCTGAAATGTTAAATTCTTTTGATTGACTAGGGATTATTGCTAAGTTCATTATAAAAGTAACGTCAAAGCCTCCCAATTTATGAGGCTTAGCAGTATTTGACCACCCATTGTTTAATGCAGCGCCCATACTTTCTCCAAGTGGTGACACATAAGCTTGAACTAATGATTTCGCATCCTTTACATTTTCTTGACTATAACTAATTGTAGTTATTAAGCAAAACAATATTAGACTTAATTTTTTCATAAATAAATTTTTAGTTTAAACTAACTTCTTCTACCTGAACAATTTCTTTTGAAACCGTATTATATACATATGTAATGACTGTTAAATTATTTTCATCCCACCCTCCAGCATTTCCATTTCCATTAGGTAAATTTAAAGATTGAGTTATATTAAAATTTTCTAAAGCATCAATATCGATACTATAAGATTTTTCAATGATATCACCAGTATTAAACTTACCTTCATTAGATAATGATTCGTCTATAATCACAGATCTTAGCACATGTTCATGTTCATAATCTTCAATAGTCAATGAGCCATCTTGTTGGTAATTAATTACATTATTTTCAGCAAGACATACAAAAATATTATGTGTATTTTCAATAGAATTAATTACTTCTACCAATATATTAATGTTGTTATTACTACATGATGTTTGAATCCTAAAATCAATTGATTTTTTAAGTTCTAAATTAACAGCATTAGCCCATTCATCTTTTCCCATTCGATGATTATCATCTAGATAATTAACTCTGTTTACCATACCTGCCGGAAGACCTTCGTCTGATATTTCAAATAAATTATCTATTTCATTACCCCACTTTGTTCTAAAATCATAATCATAAGGATTTCCAAGAGGATTTGGTTTAGCAAATGAACTTACATGAATTGCTAGCGCAATAACTTGATTGGGATATAGATTTTGTATTGCTTTAATTTCTTTAGATGCATCAGGACAATTTTGACATTTATGACCAGTAAAATCTTCAATTAAAATTTTCTTCTCAGGATTTATATACGAGTCAAAATCATTATAAAAAGGCTCTTCTTGAACATCGCAAGAAAAAGTGAAAATAAGTAAAAATATATATAGGTATTTATTCATAAATTAAAAGCTTGATGTAATATTTAAAGTAAAGCCATTTGAAGCAGGAACAGTTTTACACACACCACCCGCACAAAATATACCTTCTCTTTTTTTTCCATAGCCTATTTCAAATCTATTAGCCCCTTTAGAATAACTGATATTAGTATTTATATAATGTAATTGCTTTGCTATATCTTCATTGCCCCAATTATATAGATCTTGAAGCGTAAAAGACCAGCTTGGAGAAACCGTATATTCTATCAATCCCATACTCCAATCTCCTTCTGCTAACTCTTTTTTATTGTTCGTCTCTTCAGATCTTAGTGTTTGTAATTCTATTCTTAGGGTGTGTCCTTGCTTTATTTTATAACTAATATCGCTAACTAAAATGGTGGAATTTAACATTCCCGGTTTTCCTTCTGAAACTTGACGATTATATGTTTGATTAGATATAACATGTGTTGTTTTGATCTTTTTATTAATTTTTTTATAGACTTCTAAATTTATATCTTGAAAATACAACTCCTGTCCAAAATCAAAAGTTTTTGGCGAATAATTATCTAAACTATTTTTGTACGAAGAGCCATAATCACCGCTTAAACCGCTCATTCTTGAATAATTTAAATCCATTTTAGTTCCATATTTTCCACCCAATTTACTTCCTTTTTTAAATTTAATAAAGATATCACTTTGTATGCCAATTTCACCATAATATTGTGTAGCATAAGGATACAAAGCTAATAATGAGTATGTGTGCTGCTTGCTTAATGTTGGAATATAATTAATCCAATAAGCTTTTTCTATATCATCTTTATCTCTGTCAGATTTAAAAGCCATATTATCTATTTTATGAAGTTCTGCTGAAAAACCAAAACCTCTTTTCGAATACGTAATACTGTTTTTAAATGCATTTCCACTAGCATAATTTATTTCAGTTTCATTAGTAACATTTTTTGGGTCATTAATTTTATATGCAAATTCTGCATAATAATCCCACCTTCCTCTTAATATATTTACACGAGTTGAGTAAGCTCCAACATTTTGAGGTATTTTAAAAGCAATACCCTCTCTTTCATGATATCTACTAACAAAACTTGCTCCAAAAATTGTTTTAGTTTTTTTATTAAACCTAAATACATCATTAATATTAAACTCTCCATCAACACCTCTAAATATTGCATCACTGTATGTAAAGTGGGTTCTACTTTTACCTATAAATCCTTTTAAAAAAACACCTTGAATACCATCATATCTTAATCTAACACCATCCATTGCATTATCTATACCAAGACCCTTTTCTTCATAGCTTCTAAAAATTAAGCCACTACCTAGTTGTTCATAGTAATTACCTACAGTTATTTCTAAATTATCAATTTTATAATTAGCATATCTAAATACAATACCATTACCCTGAAATTCTGAATCATAATCCGCGAGTGCATTTAAATAACTTTCATAACGGAGTCCTGTTCTAAAATTACCAATACTGTAATGAAGATTTAAATAAGCATTGCTTAATACTACCTCATCTTCAGTAGTAGCTCCAATTAGCGAATCTTCTTGGTAGCTTTGCATAGAAAGATTGAAATCACCAATTATCTGACCTTTATTTTCTTGTGAAAAGGAGTAAATGCTAATTAATAGTATTATTGACAATAGCTTTATTTTCATATTTAATTAGCTATTTTTTTTATTTCTAGTAAAAGTTTCTCTTCATCTCCTTCTTTATAGCTTTTGTGTTGCCAAACAATTTCTTTTTTACCATTAAGTAAAAATGTATGCGGAACATTTGACACACCCATAGCTCTAGCTAAATCTTTATTTGGATCTAAGTAAACTTCGTATTCCCAATCTAGAGAATTTACTTTAGGAGATACTTTGGATAAATTTCTGCTATCATCAATTGAGACTGCGATTATCTTTACGTTTGTTTTTTCTTGCCAATCTTCATAAACTTCAGCAATATTATTTAATTCTTTTATGCATGGTTTGCACCATGTTGCCCAAAAACTTATTACAATCGGAGCGCCATTATTCTCTATATCCTGTATATTAAAAAGTTCTCTATCAAGTGTTTTTACGTTAACAGATGGTAAATTTTGAGCGTTAATGATTGATATAGAAAAGATTACAAGTAATAGATATGATAATATTTTTTTCATTTTTTATTTTTTTTATTTGATACAAATATATTGATAATTGATAACTTAAAAAAAGCATTTTATTGACATTAAAAAACCCACTAATAGAGTGGGTTTTTTACTTAATTTAAAGATTAAATTACTTTGAAATAGTAATTTTTCTTATAATGTTTTTTTCATTTGACTTAATGTCTACAAAATAAATTCCATTTGAAAGTAACGACGTATTAATCATTTCTGATTTTTCTTTACTTAATACAAGCTCGCCAAATACATTATATATATTAACAACATCATAATCTCCATCAATATAAAGTTCATTTTGAACTGGATTAGGATATATTGAAAAAGCATTTGTATTAACATCATTTATATCTGTACTAGTACATGCCATTTGACAAGCTGCTAGTAAAGTATATTGTCCTAAACCAGTGCCTGGATCTATACAATCACCATTTACACAGTTCCATGATGCAGGAGGAGGTGGTGGTGCAGTTCCTGTTTCGAAGTTGGTTCTTTGCTCTGATGTATAGGCTCCTAGCATTTGCATAGATGCTATAACTGTATTGTTTGCATCTCTAAGCCAGTATCCTCCAGACAATAATCCATCTCCATATGAGTCATACATTGTGAATGAATAACATTCATTAGGATTGATAGTTGCATAAGCAGTTGGTTGTGCTGAGCTATTTGACATGCTTCCTTGAGTTGCTTGTGCTATAATCGAACCGTTAGCATCTTTTAATTGCCAAGAAACTTCATTTGCATATTGATCAGTAGTGACATCTATTGATACCGTACCACTTGCAGCAGAAGCAAGACCAGCAAAAGAAGCAGATCCATTATTATTACCAGGATTTTGATCTGTTAATCCATTTGGATTAGACAGTGTAAAATCAACAGTATTATTTGCTCCAGGAGTTACACTAATTGATGGAATAATCACGGTTTCAGTACCCCCTGAAGATAAATTTCCTGTCCAAGGATATGTTATTGCTGCACTTCCATTTATGGAGTATGCAATATCTAAGGAAGTTAAAGGCACATTACCATAATTTCTAAATTTGATTTCAAGATCAGTTTCCGGAGCACACACTATATCAGTAGCAGAAGAGCTCATATAATAGGCGTCATATTGATTTGCAAATACAATATTTGGGTAAACTTCGGTACCACTAAGAATTTCTTGCTGTCCTTCACTGACAAATGCAATAACAGCAATATTAGTTGGATCTAATACAACACCATTAATATTGGCTGGCATAACCCACTGGTATTGATTTGACCAAAAATCTCCTTGATTAATAGTTAATATATCTTCACCCCATTGACCCGTCATCATATGTCTTAGCATGTGGTTATGTGTGTATAGTCCTGTTGCCGGATCTATTGCTGTAGGATTATATTGCGATCCACCTGTTTGTGGGCCAAGTATACCATTTTGAACTACTGCAATATTGATTTTGTTTGAGCTCAAAAAAGGTTGTGATCCTGTGTAGTATACCTCAACATCCACAGTTAGAGTGTTTGAAGCCATGTCAATATTAGCTTGCAAACCTACATTTACTGGAGATGGTTGCGCCATTAATTGTGTGCTTGCTGCTGACCAATCTCCTCTACTCATAGCTGTTCCGCCACCTTGAGACATTGAAAAAAGATGTCTATTTACAGTACCAGCTGGATATCCTGATAGGTTACTTTGACCTGCAATGTTTGAACCAATTGGATCAACTCTAAAATCAGTTCCGGGACCCTGAGGAGAGGCATAGCCTCCTGTATGAATATTAATTAAAAATATATCATTAGGGTTCGCATCATGAAGTTGTTGACCAATCTTGTGTCCATCCGGACAGAAAGTACACGATATACCTGTAAATTCTTCTAAAATTATATTTTTATTTTCTGGAGTTGTACTTACAAAAGTTTGTGCATGTGCACAAAACATAGCAAATATAAGTAATAGAGAAAGTAGATTTTTTTTCATCGTAAATTTGTTTTTTTATTATTTAGATAGCAAATATAGTAAAAACTATCTTAAAATAAGAACGTGAACTCTCATCTTTCTTATTGTGTTTAATTGAGTAATTAATCTTAAAGTTATTAATATAAATGTGTTTGTAAAGTTTTTTTAAAAAATAATTAAATAAAAAAAAATACGTGATTTTTCTTATATTTGCTTAAAAGTCTTACACAATGAAAAAACCACTACTACTTTTAATAATTGTATTTCAATATACTTTCGTTTATTCTCAAAGTTTAGTTGTAACAGGAAGTACAGATGTTCCTTCAACTGACCCATGTTTACAGACTTCATCTTATCTAACCGTTAAAAATGTATCTTTAGATACTCTGAATGTTTTGTGTGAAAAAGTAATTATCGATACAACCTTAGGTACAGAGAATTCTTTTTGTTGGGGGGCAAATTGCTATGGAAGTAACATATATGTTTCGTCTTCACATAATACTTTAGATCCAGGAGAGGGTGATAATACTGATTTTACTGGATATTATGATGCCTATTGCAATACAGCTCATGCTACTGTTCAATATTGTTTTTATCCAGACACAGATCCTTCAGATAAAACATGTATTACTATAACTTATAACGGATCTTTAGCTAGCATTACATCTCAACCAACAATTGTAGGTTTTTTTCCTAATCCCGCAAATGAATACACAAATATTAGATACAATTCATTTCACGAATCAAAATTTAAGCTTTTAGATATACTCGGAAATCAAGTCATGAATATTGAACTTGACAATTCTGGTGAGAAAAAAATATCATTAGCTCATTTACCTAAGGGCCTTTATTTCGGTAACCTAATATCTAATGATAAGATTGTACAAACTAAAAAACTGATTGTTAAATAAATTGATATGCTTAATAAAAAAATTAAACCCTACATTAGTAGGGTTTTTT
>MDTD01048846.1_pt1 | contig 16522 bp, 12 predicted proteins | sample 811221 | NCBI WGS metagenome assembly MDTD01 (sample SAMN05326646, study PRJNA326480) | marine metagenome | isolation source: seawater | place: Pacific Ocean: South West | collected 2011 | reverse complement strand
TTCCTGCAGCATTGCCAGCGCCTGATCGACGCCCGCGACGAAGCGCTGCAGGCCATCACCGATCTCGGCAGCGAGCCCAAAGGCCTGCTACGCATGACCTGCGCCGTGGCCTACGGCGAAAGCTTCATCATGCCCATCGTCGATGACTTCATGCAGCAACACCCGCAGCTGCGCGTTGAAATGACACTCACCAACCAGACCCTCGACCTGCTGCATGGCAGCTATGATCTGGCCATTCGCCTTGGCCGGTTGCAGGATTCCAGCCTGATCGCCACCCGCATAGCCCCGCGTCACATGTACCTGTGCGCTGCACCAGCCTATCTGGAGCGCTTCGGCGCGCCGCACAGCCTGTCGGAGCTGCCCCGGCATAACTGCCTGATCGGCAGCAGCGACGTCTGGACCTTCCAACAGCGCGGCCGAGAACTACCGGTTCGGGTACAGGGCAACTGGCGCTGCAACAGCGGGCAGGCCGTGCTGGAAGCAGCGCTGCGTGGTTTTGGCCTGTGCCAGCTGCCGGACTACTACGTGCAGGGCCACCTGCGCAGCGGCGCCCTACGCGCCCTGCTCCCCCAGCACCAGCCGCCACATACCGCTGTATGGGCGCTGTATCCGCAGCAGCGCCATCTATCGCCCAAGGTCCGCCAACTGGTTGACCACCTCAAACGCGGGCTGGCCCAGCGCCCGGAATACAGCACGCCCTGACAAGGCATCAAAAAAGGGGCCGAAGCCCCTTTTTCTCAACTCAGATCACGCTGTCAGTTTACCTGCTGTGCGCGCTGACGCAGCTCCATATCTGTCTGCATGCGCGAGGCGATTTCGTTGTAACGAGGGATATCCATCTCCTCGTCCTGAATGGCTTCTACCATCTCTTCCTGAGCGTCCAGCTGCATCTGCTGGGCTTCTTGCTGGTCACCGGCATTGCTCAGCTCTTCAGTCAGCTCCTGGCGGATTTCGTTGACCTTCTTCTCCGCTGTGACGAATTTCTCCAGGTCCTCATCGGTCACCGGCGCTGCTGCGGCCGCTGCCGAGGGGGCACCGTACTGCTGGCCGGCGGAACCGCCAGTGGATTGAGCAACAGCGAACGGTACACCAGCGCTCAGGGTCACAACACACAGGGCAGCAGTCAGTTTTTTCAGATTCGTCATGGTGTTTCTCCTTCGTTGAGTGTCACTGGATATAGAGCAGAGACCGTGCCAAGAATCGAGAAAAGACAATAACCACCTGTTTTTAAAGACTTTATTTTTAAAAACACAAACCGAAACGCCTTTCAGCTTGCCTGAATCGCCCACAAAAACGTATCTTTTTTAAACATGAGCAAAAAATACCCGTTCAAATATGACCCGTTTTCCTGGCTCGGCATCAGCGGCCTGCAACGCACACTTCTGCTGTTTGTTGTGCTGCCATTGCTGGTGCTCACCGCACTGGGCATCCGCTTTGGTCTGGAACAGGCCAGCCAGTTTCAGCAACAACGCCTGAAGGATGACCTGGAGCTGATCGGCCGGGCGATCAGCATCCCCATCGGCAACGCCCTGCGCGAGCACGACGAGCAGGCGATCGAGCTCGCACTGGGCTCGGTCTTTATTATCGGTGAGGTCTACGGTGCGTCGGTTTTCGACGTCAACGGCGTGCGCCTGGCGTCGGCCGGCATCACCGAAAGCGACCTGACCCGGACCGCCATCCCCGACCTTATTGTGTCTACCGGCCAGGCCCAGCAGGGGTTCAGTCAGGTGGGCGGTCGCCACCTGTTCTCACACTTCATGCCGCTTTTCGACGCCGGCGGGCAGATTCAGGGGCTGATTCAGATAACCCGGCGGGCCAGCGACTTCGGTCGCGCGCTGGACCAACTGGAGATCATTGCCTGGCTGGCCTGGGCCGTGCTGGCTATCGGTATCCTCTGCGCGGTGATGCTCGGGCACTACGGCGGCGTTGGCCGCCATGTGGACCGCCTGCTGGAACATATGCAGCGGGTTGCTCAGGGTGATCATGCCCACCGCGCAGCGCTGGAGGGCCCAACCGAAGTCGCCGCGCTGGCCGAGGGGCTGAACCAGATGCTCGACAGCATCGAACAGGCACAGCTGGAGCTGGATGAGCGCCGCGCCGCCGAAACCGGCCTGCTGGCGCAACTCAAGGATCAGGAGAAAATGGCAGCCATTGGCGGCATGGCACGCGGGGTCGCCCATGAGCTGGGTGCACCACTCAGCGTGATCGACGGACGCGCCCGGCGCCTGCAGCGCCGGGCTGCCGATGACGAGGGCCAGCAGCGCGAGCTCGGCGCTATCCGCGGGCAGGTAGCCCGCCTCACCCACACGGTTCGCCAACTGCTTGATTACAGTCGCCCAAGCGCCGCAGAGCCACGCGCAACGTCACTGCGTCAGGTACTCGACAGCGCAGTAGCGGCCATTACGCCCGAGCTGGAGGTCGCCGGGCGGCAACTGGAACTGGAGGCCGACAGCACGCAGACGCTGCCCACGGTCAAAGGCGACCCGGGCCGTCTGGAGCTGGCCCTGCTCAACCTGCTGCGCAACGCCCTGCAAGCCAGCGAACAGCACCTGCAAGTGCAGCTCAGTCAACAGCAGGGGCAACTGCGTATTGATATTGACGACGACGGCCCAGGCCTGCCCGAAGCCAGCCGCGAGCAACTGCTCGAGCCCTTCTTTACCACAAAGCCACCGGGCGAAGGCACCGGGCTGGGGCTAGCCATTGTCAACACCATCGCCGAAGAACACGGCGGGCAACTTGTGCTGGACAGCAGCCCACTGGGCGGCTGCCGTGCCAGCCTGCTGCTGCCGGTTGATCAAGGGAAGAACAACGCATGAGCCACACCGAACATCTGCTACTGGTCGAAGACGATCCGGGGCTGCGCGAACTGCTGCAGGAAGAACTCGAGGCCGAGGGCTACCGGGTGAGCGCCTGCGCCAGTGCCGAAGCAGCTCAGCCGCTGCTGCAACAGGGCGATATCGATCTGCTGATCAGCGACCTGCGCCTGCCCGGCGCCAACGGCCTGAGCCTGCTGCCCGTCGCGCAGAGCCTGAACCCGGCCCCGGCAATGCTGATCATCACCGCATTTGGCTCGGTACAACAGGCCGTGCAGGCGCTGCAGCAAGGCGCCGACGACTTTCTTACCAAACCGCTGGAAATGGACCACTTCCTGCTCACGGCGAGCCGGCTGCTGGAAAATCGCCGTCTGCGCCGTGAAGTGCAACGCTACCGCTCAATCATGGCAGTGGAGCAGTTTCACGGCATCATCGGCCAAAGCAGCGTGATGCGGCGGCTGTTTCAGGACATCCGCCAAGTGGCCGACGCCGATGGCCCGGTACTTATTCAGGGCGAAAGCGGCACCGGCAAGGAATTGGTTGCCCGCGCCGTGCACGAGCAAAGCAGTCGCAAGTCCGCTCCTTATATGGTCGTCAACTGCGGCGGCATCCCCAGCGAGCTGATGGAAAGCGAGTTCTTTGGCCACGCCGCCGGCGCCTATACCGGCGCCCGCAAAAACCGCGCTGGCCTGTTCCAGCAGGCCGACGGCGGCACCCTGCTGCTGGATGAGATTGGCGAAATGCCCCTCGCCCTGCAGGCCAAGCTGCTGCGCGCCCTGCAGGACGGCAAGGTGAGACCGGTCGGCAGCGACCACGAGATTCAACTGAACGTCCGCGTCATCGCCGCGACCAACCGCCAGCTGACCGACTGCGTGGCTGATGGCAGCTTCCGCGAAGACCTGTTCTATCGCCTGGAAACCTTCACTCTGCAGGTGCCGGCCCTGCGCGAGCGAGCCGATGACATTCACGCGCTGGCCGACTTCTTTCTGGCTCGCTTCAACGCAAGGCAGCAACGCCACATCAAGGGTTTTGCCGACGACGCCCGCCTGGCGCTGCAGCGCCACACCTTTCCGGGCAACGTGCGCGAGCTGCAAAACGCCGTGGAGCGCGCTGCAACCTTCTGCACCGGCGACCTGATCGAGCTGAGCAACCTGCCGGACCGACTGCAGCAGGCCGAGCAGCACAACCCGGGCTCACCCGGCGTGCCGTTGCTGGACGGGCTGACAGGTGCCGCGCTGGAGCAGTTGCCCAGCCTGGAGACAGTGCAGCGCCAATACATTCATCAGGTGCTCAGCGCCACCGGCGGCAACAAGCGCCGGGCCGCAGACATTCTGGGTATCACCCGGCGTACGCTGTACCGCTGGATCGAATAAGCACAGCGGTGCAGGACGGCAGGTCTCTGGGTTACAGTAGGGCCAGCTCAATTCCCCATCGACTCAGGAGCACACTGTGGCAAGCGCCCTGCGGCTGAACACCCTGTTGAACCGTCAATTCCAGCCCGATGACCGTCTGCTCGATACCTTGCGTAACGAGCTGAAGCTACTCGATGGGCTGTGCCGCACCCTGGGCGTCTCGGAGCTCAGCAGTTTTGTCGACACCACCGCGCTGGAGCTGCAGGCCGCCGTGGCCATGCTGGACGATGAAGCGAAAAAGGCCGTGCCCGAATCCGACCCGCAGACCGGCCAGATCTGGGGTATTGAAGACGTCAGCTGGCAACCGGTCGCAACCGGCATGAGCACGCTGGAAGCCCTCCAGCACCACCTGCGCAAATCCCCGCACAGCGGCCTGAACAGCAACAAGGTGCGAGACTTGCTGCAAGAGCTGGACTACTGCATCGCCACCCTCGCACCGCTGGAAGCAGAAGGCGCGCAATTTCACCTGGCCGTTGAAGAGTCAGGTCAGCGCTGAACCGCGTGGCTAGCCTCCGAGCAGCGTCGCGATCCGCTGGCGCGTCTCGGCCATCAGCTCTGGCAAGTCTTCTCGCGTATAGGTCGCCGCGTCAATCGGCTCGCCGATATGGACCGACACCTGCTGGCCGAGGTTGAAGCGCCAGCTGCGCGCCGGCAGCACCTTGTGAATGCCGCGTATGGCGACCGGCACGATCACCGCCTCGGTATCCAGCGCCAGGTGAAAACATCCCTTTTTGAACGGCAACAACTCACCGGTGCGTGAGCGCGTCCCCTCTGGCGCCGCCCACAGTACGATGCCCGACTCCATCATCTGCCGGGCACGGGCCAGATCGGCCAGCGCCTGATTGCGCTTGTGGCGATTGATTGCAGGAAACTCCGCCAGGCGCATGGTCAACCCCAGCACCGGAATGCGATACAACTCCGACTTGGCCAGCATGCGAATGGAGCCCGGCAACGCCACAAAGCTGACCGGAATATCGTAGTGACTGGCATGGGTGCAAAGAATGATATAGCGGCGTCCGTCACTGAAGTCCGGAGGCGTACCAAAGACACTGACCTGCAGGCGCACCAACCTGAGCAAGGCCGCCGCCCAGCCGCGCGTGTAGCGATCCACCCGCGCGCGATCCAGCCGTCTGGCAGCAGCTCGCCAGAGCACATCCAGACAATATCCCAGGGTAACCAGAACAGAACCGACAACCACGCCGATGCGGCGCAGCAAGGTGGCAGATTCAGCAACGGGCGACAGGCTCAACATGACAGCTCTCTTGTTCAGACTCACGGCTGCTGGTGAAACAGGCCACCAGCAGCCGAACAGATTGCCACATTTCTGTCATCTACGGTCAACAACCAGGAGGCGATCAGGCGATCACATGCCACTCTCGCAGCTGAGCCAGACACCCTTCCACATCGACCTGATCGCACTGCTGCGGCTGCAGGAACAGCTGACCGTATTGCTCGTGCACACCGGTGCGCAAAAACAGCGCCAGCAGCTCGCCGTCGATGTGCCGATCCTTGGCCATAAACAGCATGATCCTGACCGCCTCGGACAGGGTTTTCGCCGGTTTGTAGGGGCGGTCCGCCGCGGTCAGTGCTTCAAATATGTCGGCAATGGCCAGCACCCGATCAGGCACCGACAACTGGTCCTCACCCAGACGACGTGGATAACCGGTGCCATCGAGCTTCTCATGGTGCGTAGCCGCCAGCTGCGGTACGTCGCGCAGCGCCCGCGGGAACGGCAAGGTACTGAGCATGATCAGGGTCTGCACGATGTGATCGTTGATCTTGAAGCGCTCTTCGGCCGTCAGCGTGCCACGCTGAATGGACAGGTTGTGCAGCTCACCCCGGTCAAAGCTGTATTGCGGCGCATCCATATCAAAGCCCCAGATGTTGCGCGGATCATCCTTGGCAACGGGCGGTTTGCGATCCCCCCAAGGCACCTTGTGCTCGGGCTTGTCGCTAAGCAGGCGCTCGACCACCGGCAACGTTTGCGCCGGCACGCCGTCCAGCTGCTGCATTTCTTCCTGCGACAGACCGAGCCGATCATCAAAGTGGCGAATCCAGGTCTGCTCGGCAATCTGGCGCAAACGCTCGACATCCTCCTCGCGCATGAACTCACCACCCACGTTTGCCTTGGCCACCTCGTCAAACTCTGCCTGCAGACGTTGCCGGGTCTGGGCCAATTCGGCGGCCAGCTCGGCCTCATCTCGCCCTTCGGCAAGGCCTTGCCAGTAGCGGATCTCCGCATCTCGCCACAGCACCTCGAAGCGCGTGCGGACCTCATGAATGCGGTTGTAGATGGTTTCCAGCTTGGTGGCCTTGTCGACTACGTATTCAGGGCTGGTGATCTTGCCGCAGTCGTGCATCCAGGCCGCAATGCGGAAGGCATAGCGCTGCTCATCATCCATCGAGAATTCGGCAAGTGCGCCGCTTTCCGAGGCCAGGGCACGGTTGAGCAACATCTCGGCCAGCTGCGGTACACGATCGCAGTGCCCGCCGGTGTAGGGCGATTTGGCGTCAATGGCCGTGGCCAGCAGGCGAATGATCGACTCCATCAACACCTGCTGATCGTCGAACAGCTGGCGGGTTTCGATAGCAACGGCCAGGGTGCCAGAGAGGCTGTCCAGAAACTGCCGCAGGCTGGACACCGTCTTGGCTGGCAGAAGCGGCGAAACCTCCACCGCCAGGACCCCCACAAGATTTTCCTGGCGATCACGCAATGCCAGCGTCAGGTAACGGTGGTCACGATCAAGCCGCGTTGCCAGCACCCGGGCCGGCTTGCTGCGCAGCTCTTCATCCAACGTCATCGACTGCGGGTAGTGCTCGGCATTAATGCCGCTGGCCAGCTTCAGTTCACCACTGTCCTCGTCATACAGAAACACCGCGCCACCACGGCCTTTGGCCATGTCGATCAGGTGCTCCAGCACAACATCCAACATGCGCTCCAGCCGCGTCTCACGACTGAGCGCAAGCGATATCTGCTGAAAGTGATGAATAGCGCCAGCCATGCGCCCGATGACCACGCCCAGGTCGTTGACCTCGCGAATCCGGGAGCGAACGCCGATCTTCTGTGAAAACTCCATATTGGCCAAGTGGCCAACCTGATCAGCCAGCGCCTTGAGGGGGCCGCCAAGACGCTGCCCCAGAGCCCAGCCGATCAATACCAGCAATAACATCAGAACCAGCGCCCACATGGCCTGATGCTTGAGGATACCCACCACGCCGGCAAGCATCTCCTTTCCGGGCATGGCAATCAGCACCCGACCAAGATCATCGCCAATGCGTGTCAGCGGCAGGCTAATGACATACCAGTCACCATCTTCCCGAGGCAGCAATTGCACCTGAGAGGAATCCAGTTTCAGATCGGCCAATTCAGCCAGTACCGGCACCTGCAGCTCATCGATCATCGCCAGTCTGGGCTCTGCACCCTCGTCCCGGATGATCAATCTATCCAGATCCGGGTAAGCAACAACCCGCCTGCCACTGACAATCGCCATCTGGGTACCCGGCGTCAGGTGCATATCCTTGACCTCGACCGCGAGATCATCGACCGCTGCGTCCAGCCCCAGCACCGCGCCCGTCAAGTTGCTGCGCAGAGCCATCGTCAGGCCTACCTGTCCGGTAGTAAAAAACAGATAGGGCTCGGTCAGCACTACTCCTTCAGAGGTCTGCGCGAGCTGGTACCAGGGGCGACTCCGTGGATCGTACTGGTACTCCGGCACCGGTCGACTCCCGATCTGGTGCAGCGCGGCATCGTAGAACAACCAGCGCCCGAGCATTTGATCAGCATCACGCTCCACCGACTGCACCAGAAAATGCGTGCCCTCCGGTAGCTGAAAACCATCGAGCCCGCCTTCAGGCACACGCCGCACGAGGAAAAACTCGCCGTTCGGGTAACCAGCGTAAACCGCGCTTACAGTCTTGCCATCCCCCAGCAACTGGGCGAGCGCCGGCAACCGCGCGGAACGCTCGCGCAGCGAGTCGGAGGTCATCAGAGGATCATGAACCAGCATGTACAGGGCATTCTGGCCCGGCGACAGTAACCGCTCGGTTCGCTCGTCAAGCAGCGAACTGAACTGCCTGGCCGAATCGGTAGCGGCGGCAATCAGCACTGCACGGGCACCACGATATCCCTGCAGGGCAGTCACCAGCAGCATTGCCAACAGGCACACGACAATGGATACGGCAATCAGACCCTGCAAGGTAAACCAAGGGCGTAATCGCTTCATTAACGGTCCGAACTCCCTGTGAGGACAGCTGTTAAAACCCACGTAATAAGCGTAGCTCAGCCTGAGACTCAGACGTGTATTACCCAGAGCCGATAAGGCAGATCATATGCGAGTCATGCACGGCACCGATATTCGACACTTCGGCTGATGAATGCGCATGCGACAATCGCGCCATATCGCCGCCGATTTGCCATAGTGTGGCCTCAGGACTCAGTGGAGAGCAGTATGCAGCAGACACAACAACAACTGATCAAGGTCAACGGCATTCAGCTCAGTGTGCATATCGCAGGCCCCGAGAGCGGCAAGCCAGTCTGGCTGCTGCACGGATTCCCCGAGTGCTGGTACTCGTGGCGCCATCAGATCACTGCGCTGGCGGCTCAGGGTTACCGGGTTTTTGCCCCGGAAATGCGCGGTTACGGTGCTACCGAGGCACCAGAAGCGGTCGAGGCCTATGACCTGATCACCATCTGCGGTGACATTCAGGGCGCGATGAACCATTTCGGCCATGAGCAGGTAGCCATGATCGGCCACGATTGGGGCGCCCCCATTGCCTGGCACCTGGCACTGCTGGAGCCGGCCCGCGTCAAGGCAGTGTGCGGCCTGTCGGTGCCCTTCGGCGGACGCCCGCGTCAGCCGGCGATCAACATGATGCGCGAGGCCTACAAGGACAAGTTCCACTACATGCTGTACTTCCAGACCCAGGGCCCGGCCGAAGCCGAACTGGCCGCAGATATACCGCGCACCATGCGCCTGATGATGCACGGTCTGGACAGCCAGGCAGGCGGCGCTCTGGTGCAGGACAAACCGGCCGACTCAGCCTGGCTCGAAGATTACACCGACCCGAGCCGGCAACCCGCCTGGTGCTCCGACGAGGCCTTCGAGGTCTACGTCGAAACCTTTAAGCAAAGCGGCTTCCGCGGCCCGATCAACTGGTATCGCAACTTTGAGCGCAACTGGGAGCGTACCGAGCCCTTGGCCGGCCGCCAGATCGAACAACCTGCCCTGTTCCTGATCGGCGACCGTGACCCGGTTGGCGCACTGGAGGCCTATACCATCAAGAAAATGCCCAGTGTGGTGCCGCAGGTTGAACAGCATGTGATCGCCGACTGCGGCCACTGGATTCAGGCCGAGAAGCCTGCCGACGTAAACGGCTTGCTACTGCCGTTTCTGGAGCGTCACTTCCCCGCAACCTGACAGGGAGAGGAACGATGAGCCTGTGTGATCTGAGTAACAAGCGCATCCTGCTGACCCAGGCAGAGGATTTCATGGGGCCGGCGCTGCAGCGCACGCTGCAAGCCTGCGGCGCGGAGGTCGTCGCCGATAACCGCGACTTTCTGGACCCGAAGGCGCCGCAAAAGCTGATCGCCGAAGTGGGCAGCTTTGATGTATTGCTGCTGAATCTGGGCGTGCCCGCGCCGAGTACGCCAGCCGATCAGGTAGAGGACGAAGAATGGGGCCTGCTGTTTCGCCACATGGTCGATCCGCTACCCCGCTTTGCCCGCGCTGTGCTGCCGGCCATGACTGCGCGCGGCCATGGCAAGATTGTGCTGATGGGCAGTGCCTCAGCCCTGCGCGGCATGAAGCGCGCCTCCAGCTACAGCGCCGCGCGCGGTGCCCAGCTGGCCTGGGTGCAAGCCGTGGGCGCCGAGGTTGCAGGCAAGGGCGTACAGGTCAACGCCATCGCCCAGAACTTTGTCGATAACCCCACCTATTTCCCACCCGAGATTCAGGCCAATCCGGCATTTCAGGCGCGTCTGCAACGCGAAGTTCCGCTTGGGCGACTGGTCTCGGCAGAAGAAGACAGCCACTTCGCCGCCTATCTGTGCTCGGACGCTGCCAACTGCTTCGTTGGCCAGGTGTTCCCGGTCTGCGGCGGCTGGAGCCATTAAGGAAGATACGATGCAAAACACCATACCGACCATCATCCGCAAACGTTTCTGCGGCCCGCCCAATAGCGGCAACGGCGGCTACGTCTGCGGCCTGCTGGCCAACGCCCTGGGCGAACCCGCGCAGGTCACCCTGCACGCACCGCCGCCGCTGGACACCGACCTTGTGATCGTGCGCGACGCAGACGGCGCGCGTCTGCTGCAGGGTGAGACGCTGCTCGGCAGCGCCCGCCCTTATCAGTTTGCCCTGACGCTGCCTCCCGCCGTCAGCCTGGCCGACGCCGAAGCCGCCCGCCCCCGCTTCAGCGGCTACGAGCAGCATGGCCTGCCCGGCTGCTTTGTCTGCGGTACCGACCGCTGCGAGCACGATGGCCTGCTGCTGCACACCGGCCCGGTGAACGGTCGTGACAGTACCGTTGCCTGCCCCTGGACGCCGGACAGCACGCTGGACGCCGGTGACGGCACAGTTGCCCCGGAATTTGTCTGGGCAGCGCTGGACTGCCCCGGTTACTTTGCCGTGAAAGATCAGGCCGGCGTTGCCCTGCTGGGCCGCTTTGCCGCGCACATCGAGCGCCCGATCAAGGTCGGCGAGCAGTTGGTCGTAACCGGCTGGGCCATCGCCCACGATGGCCGCAAGCACCAGGCCGGAACCGCCATCTATACAGCAGACGGCCAGCCTGTGGGCTGGGCAGAGGCCACCTGGATCAGTCTGCAGAAACAAGCGGCCTAAGGAAGCACTGACCAATTCCACACGCCCTCTGCGAGTGCTCAAGCGTGCAGATGCAAGGCGCGATGTACAGCCAATAGTGGTTCTATTGGCAAGCAGCGCAACGCAGCAGATGCATGCTTGAGCACTCGCAGAGGGCATGCGGAATTAATCAGTGCTACCTTAACGCCGAGTTACTCGGCGTTAAGGTAGGAAGAACGCGTCAGCCCGAGCCGCAGCGCATCCACAAAGCGGGTGCGCTCGGCCGGGCTGAGGCGCGCACCGGATACCTTGTCGCGGTACAGCGTCACCAGCTCATCCGGGGCAAAGTGCACGTAACGCAGCATGTCTTCGATGGTGTCGTGGGTTTCGATGCCACCATGCACCACCTTGCCATCGGCACGCAGGTACACGTTGACCGAGTCGGTATCGCCGAACAGGTTGTGCATGTCACCCAGGATTTCCTGGTAGGCACCCACCAGGAAAATCCCTAGCAGGTAATCCTCACCCTCGCGCAGGTCGTGTACCGGCAGCGTATTCTCGATGCTCTGCTCATCGACGTAATGGCGGATCTTGCCATCGGAGTCGCAGGTCAGATCCTGCAGCACCGCACGGCGCAGGGGCTCTTCCTCCAGCCGGTCGAGCGGCACGATCGGCAACACCTGATCAATCGCCCAGGTATCCGGTAGGCTCTGGAAGACCGAAAAGTTGCAGATGTACTTGTCAGCCATCTTGTCGTTCAGCTCATCCAGCACCTGGCGGTGGGAGCGCTGACGGGCCTTGAGCTGGGCGTGCAAGCGATTGCACAACGCGTAGTAGCACTGCTCTGCCAGCGCCTTCTCGGACAAGCTGAGCTTGCCCTCGGCGTACTGCGCCGCCACATCGGCCATATAGTGCGTTGCGCGCCAGTAGGTCTCGGTGACCATTTCGATATCGTGCTGATCCTGCAGTCGCACGAGATTGCGCACCACCGCCGGCAGCTCATCCAGATCCTCGATCGCGGGCATCACATCGTTATAACGCTCAACGTCCGTCACCTGCACAATCAGCACCGCGTGGTGCGCGGTCATCGCCCGCCCACTCTCGGAGAAGATGTGTGGATGCGGCAGTCCCTGCTCATCACAGAAGTCACGCAGCATGCCCACCACCGTATGCGCGTACTCATTGACGTCATAGTTGATCGAGCTGGCATTGCGCGAGTGGGTGCCGTCGTAATCCACGCCCAAGCCGCCGCCAACGTCGATATGGTCGACCGGCAAGCCCAGCGCGCGCAGCTCGCCAAAGTAGCGAATGGCCTCGCGGAAACCGTGCTGATAATCGGCCAGATTGGCGATCTGCGAGCCCATATGAAAATGCAGCAGACGCACACCGTCCTGCAGATTGGCCGCCCGGAAGGTATCGACCACGCGCAGCAGCTGGGCGGCAGACAGCCCGAACTTGGACTTCTCGCCGCCGGTGTCGGCCCACTTGCTGGAGGCAAGCGAGGAAAGCCTCACCCGCAGCCCCACCTGCGGCGTGACGCCGAGCTTTTCCGCCTCCTCGATCACCAGCCGGACCTCGGACTCCTTCTCGATCACGATGAACACATTGTGGCCGAGCTTCTGGCCGATCAGTGCCAGGTGAATGAACTCGCGATCCTTATAGCCATTGCAGACAATGGTCCCGCCTTTGGGCGCCAGCGCCAGCACCGCCATGAGTTCAGGCTTGGAGCCTGCCTCCAGGCCGATGGAGACGTTCTCGGTGGCGATGACGTTCTCCACCACCGCTTCCTGCTGGTTGACCTTGATCGGATAAAGCGCGGTATAGCCGGCGCCGTACTCCAGTGCCTCGATATTGCGGTCAAAGGCGCCGGTCAACTGGCGTACCCGCGCCTGCAGAATATCCGGAAAGCGCACCAGCAACGGCAGGTCCAGCCCGCTTTCGCGCAGCTGCCCTACCAGCTCGTGCAGGTCGATACTGCCTGCCTCCGGGCCGCGCGGCATGACCTCGACATGGCCCTGTTCATTGACGTTGAAATACCCCGCGCCCCAATGGCGAATGCCATAGACACTGCGGCTGTCTGCCACGGTCCAGGCCGATGCGTCTTCTTTGCGCGAACGTCGAACAGATCCCATTGCTTCCTCACTCTACTCACTTGTTGGGCTCGCCATTGTGAACGTCATTCGTGACGACAGTTCCACTGGCGCATGGGTAAAAGGATAAGCCAAAAGGCGCCTGCCCGCAGCGCCCGCCATGATTCGGCATTTGCGTGCTCTATAAGCCTGCGGCGCGCTTGGGGCCAGACCGGCACTGGTTTAACGTAGCTGGAGAAGCACTGATCAACTCCGCATGCCTTATGCGGGGCGTGTGGACTTGATCAGCGCTTTCCTGGTTAACGCATGCCAACAACAAGGAGACTCCCATGCAACAGTACTTCAGCCTGGCCGGCCGCACCGCGCTGGTCACCGGTGGCAGCCGCGGCATTGGCCGCATGATCGCCCAGGGCTACCTGGAAGCCGGCGCCCGCGTCATCATTTGCTGCCGCAAAATTGCCGAAGGCCAGCAAACAGCCCAGGAGCTGAGTCAGTACGGCGAGTGCATTGCCCTGGCCGCCGACCTGTCAACTGAACAGGGCGCTCGCCAACTCGCAGACGACGTGCGTGCCATCACCGAGCGACTGGACATCCTGGTCAACAACGCCGGTACCAGCTGGGGAGCTCCGCTGGAAGACTTTCCGGTCTCCGGCTGGGAAAAGGTCATGCAACTGAACGTCATCTCGGTCTTCAGCTGCATCCAGCAACTGCTGCCGCTGCTGCGCGCGTCGGCCAACGCCGACAATCCCGCACGCGTTATCAACATCGGCTCGGTCGCCGGCATCAGCTCCTTCGGCGAGCAAGCCTACTCCTACGGCCCAAGCAAGGCCGCCGTACACCAGCTCTCGCGCAACCTGGCCCGCGAGCTGGTCAGCGAACACATTAACGTCAATGTGATCGCCCCCGGCCGCTTCCCGAGCAAGATGACCAGTCACATCCACAGCGACCCGCAGGCCATGGCTGAGGACTGCAAGCACATCCCGATGAAACGCTGGGGCCGCGAAGAGGAGATGTCCGCGCTGGCCATCATGCTGGCCGGCACCGGCGGCGCCTACATGACCGGCAATATCATCCCGATCGACGGCGGCTTCACCCTCTAAGCGCCACGCCGACTCGCTCCGACGCCCGCCGCCCGGCGGGCGCTCTCCCCTCCTGAAAACCCTCCTGATCACGCCCTAGCGTGAGGCACTGCTGCGCCCTGGCGGTGCACCCCAAGACACCCACGCCCGCTCCCACGCAGCCCCCACCAGACGGGGCATAGCGCCAAATTGATTACACAAGAAAGTAGTTTGATGACAAATCTATTTAACAGCTATAAACATATTCAAACCACGCAAAACCGCATGAACACGGCGTTTAATGCGGGTTGAGATAATTTTTTGGATATGTTTATTATGAAAAAAGCATTTACGCATAAGCATTAGGAACCCGGTTTGTCACTTACACCCGTAACACTACGAAAACCCGAAAGCACGGACGGCTTTGCCCTGAACAACCTGGTCGAACGCTGCAAACCGCTGGACACCAACTCGGTGTACTGCAACCTGCTGCAGTGTTACGACTTTGCCGATACCGCCATTGCCGCCGAGACGGCTGACGGCGATCTGGTCGGCTTTATCTCCGGCTATCGTCCGCCGGCGCGCCAAGACACCTTGTTTGTCTGGCAGGTCGCCGTGGACAGCCGCATGCGCGGCCAGGGCCTGGCACTGAAGATGCTGCTGGCACTGATTGAACGCGTACGCGCAGATGGTGTCAGCCGATTGGAGACGACCATCTCCCCCGGCAACGAGGCATCTGAGGCGCTGTTCAAAAAAGCCTTCCGTTTGCTTGGCGCCGAGTACAGCACCGAAGTGCTGTTCTCCCGCGAGACACATTTCAATGGTCAGCACGATGATGAAGTCATCTATCGCGCCGGCCCCTTTACCCAATCTGCACCCCAACCAGCTCAAGCTTGAGATCAGGAGATCCCATGAACACCTTTGAACAGTTCGAGAAAAACGAATCGGATATTCGCAGCTACTGCCGCTCGTTCCCGGTGGTCTTCAAGCAGGCCCGTGGCGCCGAGCTGGTGACCCGCGAAGGCAAGAGCTACATCGACTTTCTGGCCGGTGCCGGCACCCTGAACTACGGGCACAACAACCCGATCCTGAAAAAGGCGCTGATCCAGTACCTGGAAGATGACGGCATCACCCACGGCCTGGACATGTACTCCGACGCCAAAGAGCGCTTCCTGGAGACCTTCAACCGCGTGATCCTGGAGCCCCGCGGCCTGGGCGCGTACAAGGTCCAGTTCAGCGGCCCGACTGGTGCCAACTCGGTCGAAGCAGCCCTTAAACTGGCCCGCAAGGTCACCGGTCGCAGTAACGTCATCAGCTTCACCAACGGCTTCCACGGCTGCACCATTGGTGCTCTTGCCGTTACCGGTAATGGCCATCATCGCGGCGCCGCCGGCGTACCACTGTCAGAGGTCAGCCGCATGCCTTACGCCAACTATTTTGGTGACAAGGTCAACACCATCGCCATGATGGACAAGATGCTCAGCGACCCGAGCAGCGGTATCGACAAGCCCGCCGCCGTGATCGTTGAAGTCGTCCAGGGCGAAGGCGGCCTGAACACCGCCTCCGCCGACTGGATGCGCAAGCTGGAAAAGCTCTGCCGCAAGCATGAAATGCTGCTGATCGTCGATGACATTCAGGCTGGCTGCGGCCGCACCGGCACCTTCTTCAGCTTTGAGGAAATGGGCATCAAGCCGGACATCATCACCCTGTCCAAGTCGCTCAGCGGCTTTGGCCTGCCCTTTGCCATCGTGGTCATGCGCAACGAGCTGGACCAGTGGGAGCCGGGCGAGCACAACGGTACCTTCCGTGGCAACAACCACGCGTTCGTCACCGCTGCCGCCGCTCTGGAGAACTTCTGGGCTGACGATACCTTCGCCAAGAGCGTACAAGCCAAGGGCAAGCGTATCGCTGACGGCATGCAGAAAATCGTCCGCAAGCACGGCCCCGACTCTCTCTATGTCAAAGGCCGCGGCATGATGCTGGGCATTAACTGCCCCGACGGCGACACCGCCGCCGCCATCTGCAAGGAAGCCTTTGCCAACGGGCTGGTGATCGAAACCAGCGGTAACCATAGCCAGGTCGTCAAGTGCCTGTGCCCGCTGACCATCACCGAAGAACAGATCGACAAGGCTCTGACCATCCTCGACGCCGCCTTTGCCAAGGTGCTGGGTGATCAGGTCGCCAATCAAGCTTCTTGAGGAAACAGACAACATGATCGTACGTACACTGGAAGAATGCGAAAACTCCGAACGCCGCGTCGCCACCGAGACTTGGGAAAGCACCCGGATGCTGCTCAAGGACGACCAGATGGGGTTTTCTTTCCACATCACCACCATCTACGCCAATAAAGAG
>MDTD01074725.1_pt1 | contig 16523 bp, 20 predicted proteins | sample 811221 | NCBI WGS metagenome assembly MDTD01 (sample SAMN05326646, study PRJNA326480) | marine metagenome | isolation source: seawater | place: Pacific Ocean: South West | collected 2011 | reverse complement strand
TGGGGCGTAGCCAAGCGGTAAGGCACGGGTTTTTGGTACCTGCATCCTAGGTTCGAATCCTAGCGCCCCAGCCAATTATGATTAATTTTATTAACAAATTTATCAAAAGCTCTAATAATTTAGAATATATTGCATTAAATATTAAAAATTTGTCAAAAGTTACACCGGTAAAAAAAATTTTCGATGCAATTAATAAGTTTTCGTCTGAAAGTGAAATTAGATTTGTAGGTGGTTGTATAAGAAAAATTTTAAAACATGAAAAAGTTGACGATATTGATCTTGCAACAAATTTAAATCCAAAAGATGTTTGCGAAGCTTTAAGTCAAAATAATATTAAATATTTTGAAACTGGGGTAGAGCACGGCACAATAACTGCAATCATAAATGAATATAAATTTGAAATAACAAGTCTTAGAGAAGATATATTAACAGATGGAAGACACGCAGAAGTTAAATTTTCAAAAAATTGGAAAATGGATGCATCGAGAAGAGATTTTACAATCAATTCAATTTATTCAGATCTTGAAGGAAATTTGTTTGACCCTTTTGATGGTGTCAGTGATTTAGAAAAAGGTATTGTAAAGTTCATTGGTGATCCTGATAAGAGAATAAAAGAGGATTATTTAAGAATTCTTCGTTATTTAAGATTTTATTTAATTTACTCAAAACAAAGCCATGATCAAAAAATTTCAAAAGAAATTAGAAAAAATATACAAGGTATTTCAAATTTATCTAAAGAGCGATTATTAGATGAATTAAAAAAATGTATAAAATCTAATATTTTAACAAAACTTTCAAAAGATAAATTCTGTTTAGAGTTATTTGAAAATATTTTCCCTCAAATAAAAAGGATTAATTTATTTTCAAATTTAAATCAATTTGCAGCAGAAAAGATTTTAAAATCAGATTTTATTTTTTTGCTCGCTATCTTAATAATTGATGGCACAGACAATGCAGATTATTTTATATATAAATATAACTTATCAAAAAAAGATCAAAAAAGACTTAAAATTATTGATAATTTCTATAAAGAAAAAATAACAGTAAAATCTTTCTCAGAGAGTAATTTGAATAGAGTATTTTATTATCATGGAAAACAATCTGTAATTGATATTTTATGCTACAATTTATTTTCCTCAAAAAAGGTAGATCAAAAAATTTTAAAGTTAATAAATAATTTTAATTCTAAAGTTTTACCAATTTTGCCTATAAGTGCTAAAGTTTTGATGGATAAACACAATATACCTGAAGGAAAAATTCTTGGAAATAAATTAAAGATTATTGAGGAAGAATGGGTAAAAAACAATTTTCAACTGTCGGATAAACAAATTGATAAATTGATAAGTCTTTAAATATATTTAACATCTTTGATTTCAAATTTTTTTTTACCAGCTGGAGTGCTAATTTCTACAAGATCATTTTTATTTTTTCCAATAAGACCTTTTCCAATGGGTGATTGATAATAAATTAATTTTTTATTTAAATCTGCCTCATCTTTCCCAACAATTTTATAATTAATTTTTTCTCCTGTATCTAAGTTTTCTAAATAAACTGTGGATCCAAAAATTACTTTACCTTCATTGTTAATTTTTGTGACATCAATCACATTAGCTCTAGCAATAATGTCATTAATTTGAGAAATTCTTCCTTCGTTATGAGACTGTTCCTCTTTTGCAGCATGATATTCAGCATTTTCTTTTAGATCACCATGCGATCTCGCCTCTGCTATAGCTTCAACAATTCGAGGTCTTCTTTTCTCTTTTAAAAAAATTAGTTCATCCTCTAATTTTTTTAAACCATTAAGAGTTATTGGTTCTTTATCCATTTATTTCCATTTTGCTAGTGGAGGAAGTGACATTAAAATTGCGTCTATATTTCCATCAGTTTGTAGTCCGAATTTAGTTCCTCTATCATATAATAGATTAAATTCAGTATATCTTCCTCTTTTTAAATATTGTAATTCTTTATCATTAATATTCCATTTTTTTTTTAATTTTTTTCTAATTATCTTGTTGAATATCATTTGAAATGTTACCCCCACATCTCTCACAAATTTAAAATCTTTCTCGAAGTTATTTTTTTGGTAATCAAAAAAAATTCCTCCTATTCCTCTTGGTTCTTTTCTATGATGCAAATAAAAATATTCATCACACCATTTTTTATATTTTTTATAATATTTTTTATTATGGCGATTACACATTTTTTTCAAAATTTTGTGAAATTCTTTTTTCTCTAAATTATCCTTTTTTGATGGAGTGACATCTATTCCACCTCCAAACCATTGTTTAGTAGTAGATATAAAACGAGTATTAAAATGCATTGCTGGGATCAAAGGATTTCTCATATGCATGACAACTGATATTCCTGAAGCCCAAAATCTTGAATCTTTATCGGCTCCAATAATATTATTTTTAAAATTTTCTGGAAACTTTCCATAAACTTTTGAAAAATTTACTCCAACTTTATCAAAAACTTTTCCGTTTTTAAGTATTCTATATTCACCTCCACCCTCATTCTTAATTGTGTTCCTTTTCCAGTTTGTAGATTTAAATTTAACTTTGTTTTTTTCTAAATTACTGATGTCATCACAAAATGCATCTTGCAAAAGCTTAAACCAATTACTTACTAAATCTTTTTTTATCTCTAGATCCATATTGTTTGTTTTAAACATTCTGCTAAAATAATCGCAACAGAGGATGCTAAATTCAACGAACGTTTATTATTTTCCATGGGTATTTTTAGTCTATAATTTAATATTTTATGTATTTTTTCTGGCACACCAGAGCTTTCCCTTCCAAATAAAATAGTGTCATTTTTTTGAAATTTGAAGTTTGTATAAGATATAGAAGCTTTAGTTGTCATCAATATAATTCTTTCATTTTTCTTCGAACTAAAAAAAATATCAGAACTTTGGTAGAATTTGATATCTTTTTCATCCATATAATCCATTACGACTCTTTTAAATCGTTTATCTGAAAATAAGAATCCACATGGTTCAATTATTTCAAGTTTTGCTCCGAGACACGCACAGGTTCTGACTATAGCAGCTGTATTTTGAGGAATATCTGGTTCAAATAAAGCAATTTTAGGCCCATGATTAGTTGAATTATGTGTCATTCTTTCAGTAGCAAATTTACCATTTTATATTATATGAATTCATATATTTAAGTAGAAAAAATCTATATTGAGTATATTTAATTAACTAAAGTAATGTCAGAAAAAAAAACTAAGAGAAGAGATTTCTTATTTACAGCAACCTATGCTGTAGGAGCTGTAGGAGTAGGGGCAACAATTTGGCCCATGATTGATCAAATGAATCCTGACGCATCAGTCAAGGCCTTAGCTAGTACTGAAGTTGATGTAAGTGCTGTGAATCCTGGAAAAACTATAACTGTTTTGTGGAGAGGGAAGCCAGTTTTTATTCGAAGAAGAACTCAAGAAGAAATAGTTGAAGCTAAATCTGTAAAGTTAGAAGAATTAAAGCATCCTGAAAAAGATGAAGATAGAGCCAAAAATCCTGAATGGTTAGTAATGTTAGGTGTGTGTACTCATTTAGGATGCGTCCCGTTAGATCAAAAAGGAGATTACAATGGTTGGTTTTGTCCATGTCACGGTTCTCATTATGATATATCTGGAAGAATTAGAAAAGGACCCGCGCCAACAAACATGGAAATACCCAAATATGAATTTGTGGATGCGAGCACAATTAAAATTGGATAAAGTTTATGAGTGATCAAGAATATATACCAAAGTCAAAAGTTGGAAAATGGTTTAACGATCGTTTGCCTTTATTGACATTAGCAAATCATTTAACCGATTATCCAACACCTAAAAATCTAAATTATTGGTGGACCTTTGGAGGAATACTCACTTTTTGTTTAATTACGCAAATTGTAACCGGCCTAGTATTAGCAATGCACTATATTGCACATGCTGACATGGCTTTTGATAGTGTTGAACATATAATGAGAGATGTAAACTATGGCTGGTTAATTAGATATATTCATGCAAATGGAGCCTCAATGTTTTTCCTAGCAGTATATATTCATATATTTAGATCTTTGTTCTACGGATCTTACAAAGCACCAAGAGAAATTATATGGATTATTGGAATAATTATTTATTTATTAATGATGGCAGCCGCATTTATGGGTTATGTTCTTCCATGGGGTCAGATGAGTTTTTGGGGCGCTACAGTGATAACAAATTTATTTAGTGCGATCCCATTTGTCGGCGAAGGTATTGTTACTTGGTTATGGGGCGGATACTCTGTTGATAATCCGACGTTGACAAGATTTTTTACACTTCATTATTTAATACCATTTTTAATTTTAGGTTTAGTAGTCCTACATATATGGGCATTACATATTCCAGGAAACAATAACCCAGTAGGAATTGATGTTGAAAAACCTTCTAAAGATACAGTGCCATTCCATCCATATATTGTGATCAAAGATGGTTTTGCTTTACTGATGTTTATGATTGTTTTTGCTTTTTTTGTTTTTTATACTCCAAATATTTTGGGTCATGCTGATAATTACATTGAAGCTGATCCATTAGTAACACCAGCACACATTGTTCCAGAATGGTACTTATTACCATTTTATGCAATTCTAAGATCTGTTCCAGATAAACTTTTAGGTGTTGTTGCCATGTTAGCTGCTATTTTTATTTTGGCAGCTTTACCTTGGTTGGATACGTCTAAAATTAGATCAGCTGTATTCCGACCTTTATACAGACAATTTTACTGGATCCTTGTCGCAGATGTTTTAATTTTGGGTTATGTCGGAGCGATGCCTGCAGAGGGACTTTATCTCTTAATTGCCAGAGTTGCCACTGCGTACTATTTTATGCATTTTTTAATTATTTTACCAATTTTAGGGTTTAAGGAAAAAACTATGCCTATACCTCTAAGTATAACAGAACCTGTTTTGGGTGGGTCTCCTAATTTTGCTACAGCAAAAAAAAAGGAGAGTATAATCAATAAGTGAAAAATTTATTAAGATTATCATTAATAATAGTTTTTGTAGGATTTCAGACGAACTCTTACTCAGCAGAAAAAATTGAATATTTAAAGACTGATTGGAGTTTTAAGGGTCTTTTTGGAAAGTTTGATAGAAGTGCTCTTCAGAGAGGATATCAAGTTTACACAGAGGTATGCTCCTCGTGTCATTCAATGAAATACTTGAGTTATAGAAATCTATCCGAGAAAGGTGGTCCTGAATTCACAGAAGCTCAAGCTAAAGCAATTGCTGCATCTTTTGAGGTAAAGGACGGTCCGAATGCTGACGGAGAAATGTTTACACGACCAGGAAAACTGTCTGATAAATTTGTTATGCCATACGAAAATGTTAAAGCTGCTCAAGCTGCGAATGGTGGAGCATATCCTCCTGATATGTCAGTTTTAGTGAAAGCCAGAGGTGGGGGAGTAGATTATATTTATTCATTGCTACAAGGCTATGAAGATCCACCATCAGGGATTACTTTAGATGATGGAGTTTATTACAATAAGTATATGTATGGAAATAAAATTAAAATGTCCAATCAATTGTCAGATGGATTAATTGAGTATGCGGATGGAACTAATGCAACAGTTGAGCAAATGTCTAAAGATGTAACGACATTTCTTATGTGGGCAGCAGAGCCTCATTTAGAATCTAGACATAGAATGGGATTCAAAGCGATTATATACTTAGTAATCTTAACAATCTTAGTTTATTTTAGCATGAAAAGAATTTGGTCACGTATTGAAACGGAAGTTTAAAACATCACCATCTTTTACCACGTAGTCTTTTCCCTCTAATCTCATTTTACCATTTGTCTTGGAATTAACCCACCCATCATTAGAAACGAAATCACTATATGATACTGTTTCAGCTCTGATAAAACCTTTTTCAAAATCAGTGTGAATTTCACCTGCAGCTTTTGGAGCTGTTGAGTTTTTTTCGATAGTCCAAGCTCTGGTTTCTTCAGGCCCTGAAGTAAAATAGGTATCTAATTCTAAAATTTTATAACCTTTTTGAATTAAAAAATCTAATCCAGTTTTTTTTAAACCAATCATCTCCATATAATTCTTTTTTTCATTTGTATCTAATTGATTAATTTGATTTTCAATATCTGCACATACAATTATTGTATTTTCTTGACCGTATTTTTTCATAAATACCCTTGTATATTCGTTGCCATCTTGAACACTTTGCTCATCAACATTGCAGACAAATATTTTAGGTTTTACTGACAATAATCCAATTTGATTTAATTGTTTTTTATTAAATTGAATTTTTAAATTAGAAATTTTTTTATCATTATTAATATATTCAAGGGCTAGTTCCAGTATTTTAAGTTGTTCAGCATCAATATTTTTTTTATTATTTTTTTCTAGTCTTCTTTCAATAGACTCCAGATCAGCAAGTAGCATCTCAGTCTCAATTATTTCAAGATCTCTTATTGGATCAACATTTGTATTGACATTCTGAATATCTTCAGAGTCAAAACATCTAATCATGTGGATTATTGCATCAACCTCTCTTATATGTGATAAAAATTTATTTCCTAATCCTTCACCCTTTGAGGCACCTTTAACTAATCCTGCAATATCGACAAAAGAAATAGTTGTATTAATTATTTTTTTTGATTTAGAGACTCTTGCTAGATTATTTAATCTTGAGTCTGGAACTGGCACTATTCCTACATTTGGATCAATTGTACAAAAAGGAAAGTTTGCCGCTTGAGCCTTATTTGAATTAGTTAACGCATTAAACAGAGTTGATTTCCCGACATTTGGTAGACCTACTATACCACACTTAAAACTCATCACTTATTATTAACAGTACTAGAAAATAAATCTAATTTTTTATTTATTAAATCTCCTATAGACTCTGCAATATAGTTTGAAATCTTTTCTATCCCTATCAACTCCTCTTCATCGAAATTTTGCAAAACATAATCTGATATATCTATTTGAGTTTTTGGTTTTCCTATTCCAATTCTAACTCTTGAGTAATCTTTACCTATAAATTTGTCTATCGAGGCTATTCCATTGTGACCAGCGCTAGATCCACCAAATTTAGCTTTAACTTTTCCAAACTCAATATCCAAATCATCATGAAAAACAATTACATTTTCAGCATCAAATTTAAAATATTCCAATAACTCTCTAATACAAATTCCAGAGTTATTCATAAAAGTAAGAGGTTTTATAGCATAGACTTTTTGACCCTCAATGTTGCCAGTGGTTAATAGTCCCTTAAATTTTGGTTTTTGTTTTGATAAACTAAATTTTTTATTAATAGCATCAATAATTTTAAAACCTACATTGTGACGGTTATTTTCACTATCTGGTGTTGGATTGCCAAGACCTACAAATAAAAGCATGAGTTTTACTGGGTTTTAAATTTCAATTTAATTGATTATTTCTTTTCTTCAGCGGGTTTTTTTTCTGCAGCTTTTTTATCTTCACTCTCTTTTTTATCACCCTCAGCTCCATCTGCCTGTTTATCTCCCTCCGCAGATGCGCCTTCAACTCCTTCACCCTCAGCTGTTTCTTCTTCAGCTGGTTTTTCTGGTTCTTTCATTACTGTTGGAGCTGCAAGAGTAGCAATAACAAAGTCTCTTCCTTGAATAGTAGGAACTACATTACTTTCAAGTTTTATTGATGAAATTTTAAAACTTTCTCCAATATCTACCCCATCTAAATCAATTGTTAACTTTTCTGGTATTTTTTCACTTGGACACTTTAATTCAACTTTTCGTCTAACTATATTAAGTACCCCACCTCTTTTAAGCCCTGGTGATTTTTCATGATTAATAAATTCTACAGGCACTTCTATTCTGATTTTAACACCCGGAACTACTCTTAAGAAATCTACATGAATAGGCTCATCAGTTAAGATGTCATAGATTACTTCTCTTGGTAACACATTTTCATTTTTACCGTTATAAGATAGTGTAATAATATTTGAAAGAAAGTTTTCTTTTTCTATAGTTGATTTGAGTAACTTCTTTGAAATAGAAATTTTTTGGTTTTCTTCCTTTCCACCATAAATAATTGCAGGCACATTACCATTCTCTCTTATAGCGCTTAATTGGCCCTTGGTTTTGTTATCTCTGCTAATTGCTTCTAATGAAATCATAAAAACACAGGTTTTTAGCTTATGTTTTAAAATAACACAAGGTAATTATTTAAATAAATCAGATACAGATGTAGAGTTAGATATCCTTTTAATAGCTTCGCTCATTAAGCTAGAAATTGATAAAACTTCAATATTCTTGGCACTTTTTACTTTTTCACCATTATCAATTGTGTCAGTGATAACTAAATTTTTAATCACTGAGTTTTTAATTTTTTTAACAGCCTCTCCACTCAGAACACCATGAGTGATATAAACATAAACTTCTTTAGCACCTCTATCTTTAAGTGCTTTAGCTGCATTTATAATAGTTCCACCTGAATCAATTATATCGTCTACAATAATACATGTTTTATCTTTAACTGTACCAATTACATTCATAACTTGTGATTTACCAGGCTTTGGTCTTCTTTTGTCTACTATTGCTAATCCAACATTTAATAATTTTCCTAATGCTCTAGCTCTTTCAGTTCCCCCAACATCAGGAGCTACACAAATCATATTTTTACTTTTGATTTTCTTTTTAATATGTCGGGCAAATATAGGTGTTGAAAAAAGGTTATCTACCGGAATATCGAAAAAACCCTGAATTTGCCCAGCATGTAAATCTACAGTTACAACTCTGTTAGCACCCGCTGTTGTGATTAAATTAGAAACTAGTTTTGCTGAAATGGATGTTCTCGGAACAACCTTTCTATCTTGTCTCGCATATCCAAAATATGGAATTACTGCTGTTATATTTTTAGCTGAAGATCTTTTTAAAGCATCAATACACAGCAATAACTCCATTAAATTATCATTTGCAGGAGATGAAACTGACTGAATTATAAAAATACTATTTCCTCTAATATTCTCGTTTATTTCAATATAAATTTCGCCATCAGAAAATTTTCTTATACTTGAATTCACAAGTTTAGATTTTAAGAATTTAGCTATACTCTTGCTTAGAGGCTTATTGCTATTTCCAGATAATAATTTCATTAAAATTTTAATTAATCATAATTATCGATATATTTCTACCATAATCATTATTATTATGCTTTAAAGATCTTCGAGCGCTAAAGAAATTATTTCTTTCATTAAAAGTATCAATGTTTATTTGATCAATATTTTTTATTTTGTTCAATTTAACTTGTTTTTTAACATAATTTGCTAAATCGAAATAAATCTTTTTATTTTTGATATTAAAAAAATGAATATTTTTTTTATCTTTTTTCAAAAACCTGATTTTGAATTCTTTTTTAACTTCATAGTTTTTTTTTGATATACACGGCCCAATTGCCACAGTCATATTTTCAGGTGTACATTTTTTTTCTATCATTTTTTGAATCACTTTTCTTATTATTCCTTTATAAGCACCTCGCCAACCTGCATGAATTGCGGCAATTAACTTCCTTGAATTATCATAAATTAAAACTGGAACACAATCTGCCGTGAGTATACCAATTGGAATTTTTCTCTTTTCACATATAATTGCATCGGCCCTTATACTTTGGTTTTTTATTGTCGAATTTTTGCTTAAAAATATAAATTTATTAGTATGAAATTGCTTAACAAAAAAAATTCGATTAGATTTTATTTTAAACTTAGATCTGACAATCTTTAAATTTTTTTTTATATTAGTTTTTTTATCCTTAGAGCCAATCCCACAGTTTAAACTTTTATAAATACCTTGTGAAACACCACCATTTTTATTAAAAAAACCGTGACTTATTTCAGAAAACTTTGATAATTTTTTAGACTTATGCAATTTAAAAACCTATTTTAAATTTATTTAATGAATTTTTGATCAACATTACTTTAAATAACTCTCCCATTTCATTTTTATCAATTAATCTCTTAAGTCTATAAAATATATCTGCCTTTTGTCTAAAAGTTTTATTTTTACTCATAATTTCAGCTCTTTGATAAATGCCTAAATTTATTAAAAATTTTCTTTGAGAAGTAAAATTGAAGTTTAAATTCTTAAAATTTTTAACAATTTTTTTAATTAGATAAAAATTAATATTATAGGTGATATCTGATTTTCCAATATTTTCCAGAACTTTAGAGTATTTTTTTTCATATATGGATTTAAGTGTATCTTCCATTTTTTTTTCAAAATTGCCATAATCAATAATAAGTAATCCACCTTTATATCTTTTAATGATTTTAAATATATTTTTTAGATACTCTAATGTTAATGGAGAAAATTCTATAAAATTTTGATTGTTAGAAATTTTAAGATTAATAATTCTCTCTACCTTTTTAATGTTAACTTTCTTGTCAATAAAATTTAATTTTTTCTTATCAGAAATCTGAATAAATTTTTCATACCAAGTAAGCCCATTTTTTTGAAATTGCTTTATTGGTAGTGCATCAAAAAACTCATTTGCTATGAAAATACATGGCGATTTAGTAAATTTTTTTAATTTTTTGATCCATTTTACTTTACTTGAGTTAAGAATTTTTTTTTGAGCTTTGATTAATTTTGGACTCTTCTCAAATATAAGAATTTTGCAACTTTCATGGAACAAAGGAAATTTTTTGAAGCTTTCAATCATTACTTTCATCATTTCCCCATTACCCGCACCCAATTCAATAATGTTAAAATTTTTTGGGGAGCCCAAGCTTTCCCAAAAACTGATTGTCCAAATTGCTAACATTTCAGAAAAGAGCCTTGAAATATTTGGTGCGGTAGTAAAATCTCCTGATACTCCAAATGGATTTTTAGTCATGTAGTAGCCATTTTTTTTGTTATAGAGACAAAAATTAATAAATTTATCTAATGGAACTTTATGATTTTTTCTCAGTGTCATTTATAAAAAAGTATAAAATAAAGCCAGTAATTAGAAATAATAAACTAATTATTTGACCCATTGTTAATTTAAGAATTAAATATCCTAATTGTTCATCGGGTATTCGATAATATTCTGCAATAAATCTGAAGATAGAGTAAAAGATTAGAAATAAAGATGATATCTTACCGGGCGTCCTAAATTTTTTAATATTCCAAAAAAATATAAGTAGTAAAAATAACAAAACACCTTCTAGAATAGCTTCATATATTTGAGATGGATGTCGATACAAATTATCAATTTGAATAAACTTAACTCCCCATGGCATAGATGTTTCATAACCATATAATTCTGAGTTAATAAAATTAGCTATTCTTCCTAAAAAAATTCCAATCGGCGAAACCACCGCAACTACATCCAGATATTTAAAAACATTATCATTTTTTTTCTTTGCAAACAATATACTGGCTATAATTATACCTATAACCCCACCATGAAAAGACATGCCTCCTTGCCATATCTCAAAAATTTCAAAAAAATTATTTTGATAATATTTAAAATTGTAAAAGATTACATATCCAAGCCTACCTCCAATTATTAATCCAATGATTACAAAAGTTACATAGTCATCAAATTTCTCTTTAAAATCATTCGTTACAAAATATCTTTTTGCCAAGTACCACCCTATAAGTATACCCGCAATATATGACAAGGAATACCATCTGATCTCTAATGAGAAAATCTCTAAAGCTACTGGGTCAAAATTATTAATGAACATTACAAATTTTAATATTAAGATATAATCATATTAAAAAATAAAATAAAGATATGAAAAATTCTAAATTTGTCTTTGATAAAATCACGAAATTGTTCGAGCAGGGGTTAGTTTCCTCTCGAGATATAACAAATGAGTTAGTCACAATTTTAAAATCAAAAAGAGATGAAATAGTCTTTAAAATGAAGCTTACAAGTAAAGATGAATTTGATATTTTAAGTAAAAGAGTGGAAAATTTAGAAAAAACCATTCAGAAACTTAAATTAAAAAAAAAAAAACAATTTAAACAGGCAAAAAAATCATAACTGCAAGCCCGTTTAATTTTGATCTCTCTAATTTGATATTTCCACCATGAGAACGGATTATATCTGATGCTATTGAGAGACCAAGTCCAACACTAGATTTTGAATCAGCTCTACCTTTATCTATTTTATAAAATGGTTTAAAAACATTCTCATATTCTTTTTCTGGTATTCCTGGTCCATCATCTTCAATTTTTATAAATATATTTGTAGAATTTTTTTTAAGCTCTAAACTGACATTTTTTCCATATTTTAAAGAATTATCTATCAAATTATTTATACATCTTTTTATCAAGTTTTTTCTACCATTGAAATAAACGCTACTAATTAAATTAATTGATAAATTATTATTATTATATTTTTCAATAATTTCCCTAATTAAATCACTTAGATTAAATAATTCATCTTTTTCAATGTATGACGAACTTGTAAATTGAAGGTATTCATTTAGCATTTTTTCCATTTCATCGATATCCTCAGTTAATTTACCTGAAATATCTTTATCTTTAATAAATGCCATTTGTAATTTCATTCTAGTCAAAGGTGTTCTTAAATCATGACTTATACCGGATAGCATTTCAGACCTTTGATTTAAGTGTCTTAATATTCTTTTTCTCATTCTGTCAAATTCAAGTCCAGCTTGTCTAATTTCTAAAGCACCTGATGGTTTGAATTCCTCAATTTCTTCACCTTTACCAAATTTTTCTGCAGCTTTTGCTAACGCTGTTATTGGTCTAGTTTGATTTTTTAAAAATATTAAAGATATTATAACCATAATCAATGCTGGTACAGTAATCCATAGACCAAATATTCTAGCGGAGGAACTAGTAAGTCTATCTTTTGGAATTAAAAATTTAAAATAACCATTTTGATATTTAATTCTTAAATCAATTAATTCTTTATAATTAGTAGTACTGAACCAATAACTATCATTACTAAACCTTGATTTTAATTCTCTTCTTAACGATCTGTCTATTGGACTAAACCATCTTTCATCATACTCATAATTAAATTTTTCATCTTGAACAAACTCAATATTTAAATCTTGATAAATTGAAAAGAGATTTGTGACTTCATTTTTATCATAATTGTCATTACTATAAACTTCAATGTAAGTTTTTATTTCATTGACCAGCGCTCTAGTCATACCCTTGTTAGTTTTAATCCATAGGCTATCAAAAAAAACTACAGTAATTATTAATTGAATTACTATAACAGGAACAGCAACAATTAATAATGCTCTATAAAATAATCTTTTAGGAAGTAAATTTTTTATAAATTTATTCAATCCATAAAACATAACCAGCACCTCTTATCGTTTGCAAAAATTTTGGATTTTTTGGATCCATCTCAATTTTTTTTCTAAGTCTTGTAATTATTACATCAATTGATCTCTCTTTGTTTAAATCAATTAATCTGCCAATTTCCATTCTTTCAAAAGTTTTTCCTGGGTTATTAATCATTTTTTCTAAAATTATTTTTTCAGTATTATTAATCTTAAATTCAACTTTATTTTTTAAGATTAATTTCTTATTTAAATCAATCTTTAAATTTTCAAATTCTATGACTCTTTTTAAGTCATTTTTTTTAGTTTTATTTAAAATATTTTGAATTCTTAAAAGTAATTCTTTAGGTTCAAATGGTTTTGGCAAGTAATCGTCAGCTCCAATTTCTAATCCTTCAACTCTTTCATTTGCCTGACCTTTTGCAGTTAATAATATAATAGGAGTTTCTATTGTTTTTTTATTTTCTTGAATAAATTCTAATCCACTTTTGCCAGGCATCATTATATCTAAGATTATCAAGTCGAATTTAATAATTTTTACTTTTTCAATCGCATCCTCAGCATTATCTGATGTTGTAACAAGATATCTATTTTCATTAAGATATCTTTTTACTAAAGTTCTAATTCCATCATCATCATCTACAACCAGTATATGTGCTAAAAAGTTATCCATTTATTATTTTATTTAAAACATTATCGAAATTCAAAACTTCCTCAGATTTTGAATTTAGTAGAGCATTATAAATTCTTTTTTTTTGTGTATGAAAAATTTCATTAAAAATTTTCTTACCTCTTTCATTTAAAAAAATATGTTTTACCCTTGTATCTTTTTCGTCCTTTTTAAACTCAATAATTTCAAGTTTAATTAAGTCCTTTAAAACTCTATTAAGACTTTGTTTAGTAACTTTAAGTTTCTTAAGCAGTTCAGATATAGAAATACCCTCGTACATCGACAATAAGTGAATTACTTTATTATGAGCTAAACCTATGGAATATTTATCCAGAATTTTTTTAGAGTCAGAAAATACCTCCCTATATCCAATAAATAATTTCTCAATTAAATCTTTTAGTTGTTCATCTTTTAAATATAGAAGTTCTTTCATTAAATGGTAAGTTATATTGACATATTATAGATACAAAGATAATTTTCAGTAATAATTTTTTCATTATGATACCTTACGATAAAAGATCAGGTAAAATATGGTACAATGGCGAGTTAGTTGACTGGTCAGACGTTAAATTACATGTATTAAGTCATGGGTTACACTATGCTAGTTGTGTTTTTGAAGGAGAACGAGTTTATGATGGTTCTATTTTTAAATTAGAGGAGCATACCTCAAGATTTTTTCATTCTGCTAGGAGGATGGGTTTTGAAATTCCATACAGTGAAGAAGAGATTAATCTTGCTTCAAAAAAAATTATTTTAAATCAAAATGTTAAAAATGGATATGTGAGACCTGTCGCTTGGAGAGGAAGTGAAATGATGGCAATATCTGCTCAGCAAACTAAAATTCATGTAGCTATCGCAACTTGGGAGTGGGGATCATACTTCGATCCAAAATTAAAAGTCGAGGGAATAAAATTGAATATATCAAACTGGCGAAGACCAGCACCTAACACGATACCTTGGGATACAAAAGCCTCAGGACTTTATATGATTTGTACTCTTTCAAAGCACGAGGCTGAAAAGCAAGGTTATGCAGACTCTTTGATGTTAGACCATGAGGGAAATGTTGCAGAAGCAACTGGTGCAAATATTTTCTTTAAGGATAAAAATGGAGAAATACACACACCTATTCCGGATTCTTTTTTAGATGGTATTACTAGGAGGACTGTTATTGAAATTGCTAAATCTAAAAATATAAAAGTTCACGAAAGAAAAATTAATCCCTCAGAGCTATCTAGTTTTGTTGGTTGTTTTTTAACGGGAACTGCTGCTGAAGTTACTCCAGTATCATGTATTGCGGAGTATCAATTTAAAGTTTGTAATATGATTATTGATTTAAACAAATCTTATCAAAATCTAGTTAGAAAGAAAAAAGCCGCTTAATCTCTGTTATCCTCTGATATCGCATGGTCAATGCCTTTTCGCATGTAATCATAACCTGTAAACAAAGTAAGTGCTGCTGACAACCATAGCAATATTATTCCTATGGTTTGGGCATTGTAATCCTGAAAATTTATGATTCTGTTTCCAGTGTCTCCAGACAACAAGAGTGCTATCGAAACCATTTGTAAAACAGTTTTTAATTTAGCTAGACTCGAGACTGGTAGTTTAATCTTACCTTTAGCAAGAAATTCTCTAAGACCTGAAATTAAAATTTCTCTTGTTAAAATAATAATTGCAGCTATAACCTCATAATTCCTTATAGTACCATCCATAACTAACAAAATTAATGCTGTAGCTACTATAATCTTGTCAGCTATTGGATCTAGTAATTCTCCTAATTTTGATTCTTCTCCCAACATTCTTGCTAGCATTCCATCTAAAAAATCAGTGAATGATGCAATAATAAATAATATTAAAGCAGTTAAATCTCCATAGAAGCCTGGCAAATAAAAGGCCAAAACAAAAAAAGGTACAATTATTATTCTTCCTATCGTAAGTAAATTTGGTATTTTTTTAAGCATAATTATTCGTGAAAAAAGTTATATATTTTTTTTGCAACTTTTTCCTCAACTCCTTCAACTGATTTTATTTCATCAAGACTAGCAGACTCTACAGCTCTAGCTGAGCCAAAATGGTTTAATAAAGCTCTTTTCCTAACCGATCCGATACCATTGATTTGGTCAAGAAGAGATCTGCTTATGCCTTTTTTTCTTTTTGCTCTGTGAGCACTTATCGCAAATCTATGGGCTTCATCTCTTACTCTCTGTAAAAAGAAAAGGGTAGGGTCATTTTTAGAAAATTTAAATTCTTTGCCGTTATGAAAAAAAGTCTCATTTCCACTATTTCTAAATTTACCCTTAGCAATAGCTATCACAGGAATTTCGTTTAACCCTAATTCATTGAGAGTTTCTCTTGCTGAAGAATACTGCCCTTTTCCACCGTCAATTAACACAAGATCAGGAAAAGATAGGTAATTACCTTTTTCTTGGATTGCTCGTTTAAATCTCCTACCCAAAACTTCCCTGATCATGCCATAGTCATCTTGTTTAAAATCTTCATTTTTAATATTAAATTTTCTATATCTTTTTTTAATAAATCCCTCATCTCCATAAGAAATTAATGCTCCAACACTATTTGTTCCTTGA
>MDTD01128687.1_pt1 | contig 16529 bp, 17 predicted proteins | sample 811221 | NCBI WGS metagenome assembly MDTD01 (sample SAMN05326646, study PRJNA326480) | marine metagenome | isolation source: seawater | place: Pacific Ocean: South West | collected 2011 | reverse complement strand
TCAGGATGACCAATTTGGCCATCTACAGGTTTTATCTGTTAAATTTTCAAGAGATGTTGGATTTTCAGGTTCAAAATCTTTTTCAATAACAATAGCCCTTAAGCCCCTTGGTCTTCTTATTCTACGCTGAAGATTAGTTTTTTTTTGGTACTGATTATTGTTAATTTTAGGTGATGAAATCATTCTTGATTGAGTTCTACCTGCAAGATTTAACCTATGAGCTTTGCCAATTACTGCATTACGCGAGATATCTTCGCCTAGCATTCTGGCAATTTGACTAGCTGTATGACCTTCGGCCCAAAGTTTTTTTAATTTTTCAGTTTTTTCCTCAGTCCAAGACATATTTGAATTATATTTACCATATTTTGCATTCACAATTTAATTGAACACAATATGTTGATTAAAAAACACAGTAAAAACAGCTAAATATAAAAAAAACGTTATATATCCACATTTTTTAACCTTTTTTTTAATTTTACTGGTAATGAGAAACTCATGAGCACATCACAACATAAATACAAAATAGGTGTCAGAAGATTTGGTCTGATAAACTGGATAGGTTTTTACACATTATATTTAAAAGAAGTACAAAGATTTTTTAATGTCTGGCTTCAAACTATAGTTTCGCCGTTAGTTACTTTACTCCTTTTTTTAGCAGTATTTAGTTTAGCCATCGGTTCAGGTAGATCTGACGTATTGGGACACAAATTTACTATTTTTTTGGTTCCTGGATTAATAGCAATGCAAATAATGCAAAACGCTTTTGCTAATACCACTTCTTCTTTGATGATTTCAAAAGTTCAAGGAAATATAGTTGACATTTTATACCCGCCGTTATCACCTGGTGAAGTCACCTTTGCTATAATTTTAGGTGGGATTACTAGAGGCTTAGTTGTGGGTATTTTTTCCATTTTAGTTTCATTGATTTTTATAAAAGTCCCTTTTAATCACATTTTTTATGTGATTATTTTTGCAACGCTTGGCTCATGTTTCCTATCTTCTCTAGGATTTATTGCTGGTTTATGGGCAGAAAAATTTGATAATATGGCAGCAGTAACAAATTTTGTAGTTGTGCCATTATCATTTTTATCAGGCACCTTTTTTTCAATAAATAGATTAGAAGGACCACTTTATACCATGAGTCAGTTTAATCCTTTTTTTTATATTATAGATGGTTTTAGATTTGGTTTTCTTGGACAGTCGGATGCCAATGTTTATAATGGACTAATAATTCTACTAATTTGTAACGCTTTTTTACTCGCAATATGTTATTTACTTTTTAAAAAAGGTTATAAGATAAAATCTTAATATTATGAGCGCAATTTTAGAAACATATTCGAGAAGATCACTATCATTTTCTCATGGAAAAGGATGTTATCTTTTTTCGACATCTAATGAAAAATATTTAGATTTTGTGTCTGGTATAGCTGTTAATGCTTTAGGTCATTGTCACAGTCATTTAGTAAAAGTTATGCAAAGCCAAGCCGAAAAATTATGGCATGTGTCTAATGTATTTGAAATACCGGAGCAAGAGAAATTAGCAAAAAGGTTAGTCGAGAATACTTTTGCAGATCATGTAATTTTTATGAACTCTGGAGCAGAGGCAACAGAGGCAAGTATTAAAATAGCAAGAAAATATTTTTATGAAAAGGGTCAGATTAATAAAAATAGAATTATAACTTTTAAAGGTGCTTTCCATGGAAGAACCTTAGCTTCATTGTTTGCTGCAAACAATCCTGATCACATTAAAGGTTTTGAACCTAAAGTTGATGGCTTTGACCAAGTAGATTTTGGTGATCATGATAGTTTAAAAAAAACAATAAATAATAACACAGCAGCGATTATGGTTGAATCGATTTTAGGAGAAGGAGGAATCAAAGTAATCCCTACTGAATGTTTAATAGGCTTAAGAAAGATTTGTGATGAAAATGATCTTTTGCTTATTTTAGACGAAGTGCAATGTGGTATAGGTAGAACTGGAAAATTTTTTGCTTTTGAGTGGTCTGGTATTAAACCAGATATCGTTCCGATAGCTAAAGGGATTGGAGGGGGTTTCCCGATCGGAGCTTGTCTTGTAAATAAAAAAGCTGGGAGTGGTATGAAGCCAGGATCACATGGATCTACATTTGGTGGCAATCCACTTGCAATGAGCATAGGTAATGCAGTTTTAGATGTTATTTTTAAAAAAAACTTTCTAGATAATGTTATTTCTCAAGGAAATTATTTTGAAGAGCAATTACTTAAGATTAAAAAAAAGTTTCCTCACGTCATAGAAGGTGTCAGGGGCAAAGGATTATTAAAAGGTATTAAATTAAAGGTAGAAAATTCAAAATTTATTAATCAATTGTTCGAACAAAAGTTATTAGTTGTTAAAGCATCTGAAAATGTTGTTAGATTATTACCACCTCTGATCGTTAATAAAAATGAGATCGATGAAGCAATTTCAATAATTGATAAAGTTTGTGAGAATTTCTAATGAAACATTTTCTTGACCTTTCCCTAATTTCAAAAACTGATTTAAAAAATATTCTTTCTGAAGCAAAAAGAAGAAAATCACTTCAAAATAATTCTGGTAAGGCTATTGTTTCTGATAAATCTTATGCAAAAGACAAATTGCTTCTAATGGTGTTTGAAAAACCCTCTACTAGAACAAGATTATCGTTTGATATTGCTATGAGACAACTTGGTGGGCAAACAATTGTAATGAATTCAAGCGATATGCATTTAGGCAAAGGAGAAGAAAGTGTTGAAGATACAGCAAAAGTTATATCTAGTTTTTCTGATATCGTCATGTTTAGGACTTTTAAACATCAAACATTAATAGATTTGTCAAAATTATTGACCGTTCCGCTGATAAATGGATTAACAAATTCAAGCCATCCATGCCAGTTACTTAGTGATGTTATGACTTATGAAGAAAAAAAAGGATCGATTAAGGATGCAAATATTGCATGGGTTGGTGATGGTAATAATGTTGCTAACTCAGCAATAGAGGCTGCAGTTCAATTTGATTTTAATTTAAATGTATGTGTACCAAAAAAATATTTACCATCAAAAAAAATTTTAGATTGGGCTGAAAAAAATAATGGAAAGATTAAAATTTTTCATGATCCAAAAAAAGGTGTTAAAGACGTTGATTGTATTATGTCTGATAAATGGATCTCAATGGGTGACAAAGGCGATAATAAAAAGAAAAAAATTAATTTAAAAAAGTTTCAGGTAAATGACAAGCTTATGGCTCTTGCAAATAACAATGCAATCTATCTTCATGTTTTACCAGCAGCAAGAGGAGAAGAGGTTACCCCATCCATAATTGACGGAAAACAATCTTTAGTTTGGACACAAGCAGAAAATAGATTACATGGACAAAAGGCAATTATAGATTGGTGTCTATCAAATTAGTTTCGCCAAAAGGCAGGTAAGAATAAAACTAAAACTGTCAAAAGTTCTAATCGGCCAATCAACATTCCTAAACTTAACATCCATTTAGCACTATCAGATAATGATGAAAAATTTCCTTCAGGACCTATCATTGGACCAAGCCCTGGGCCTACATTAGATACTGAAGTTGCTGCAGCAGATACTGAGGTTATTAAATCTAAACCTGTCAAAGAAAGACAGAGAGTTAATATAAAAAAAATAAATATATACAAACATACAAATGCTAGAACTGAGGTTAGAAAGCGATCATTTATATTTTGATTGTTATATTTTATTGGAAATAATCCGTTTGGATAGAATATTTGTTTAATTTGCCTATCAATAAAAGAAAAAATTATTTGAAATCTAAATATCTTAATCCCACAAGTTGTTGATGCAGAGCATCCACCGATGAACATTAGAATTAGAAAGAAAAAAACTGAAAAATTTCCCCAAGTGCTATAGTCTTTTGTAGTATATCCAGTACCCGTTATGATTGATGTAACATTGAATGCTGCATCTCTCAGACTGTCAATAAAACTCTCTTGTGAATTAATTATTGAGTGACAAAAAATTACAAATATAGATCCGATAAGTATAAAAATAAAACCTGTTATTTGTTTATCTTTAAAAAAAACGAAAAAATTGCCTCTGGTAAATTTAATGTAAGCTAAAAAAGGAATACTACCCGTAATAATAAATATTATAGCTACAACCTCAATCATTGCATTATCGAAATAACCTAAAGATTGACTGTAAGTTGAATAACCCCCAGTAGATACAGTGGTTAATGAATGATTAATTGCATCGAATACACTCATACCAGTCGTCCAATATGCTAATGAACATGCAAAGGTAATTACTATATAAATCTTTGTAATTGAGAGTGCAATTTCAGTACTTTTTGGTACTACTTTTTCTACTTCCATTCCCTCTGATCTAAACAATTGCATACCCCCAATATTTAATAATGGAAGGATGGTTATTGCCATTACAATTATTCCAATACCACCTAACCATTGTAATAATGATCTCCAGACCAGAATACCCTTAGATGCTTTTTCTACTTCAGGTAAAATAGTTGATCCAGTTGTTGTTATTCCAGATACGCTTTCAAAAAAGGCGTCAACAAATGTTAAATCTAATGATGAAAAATACAGAGGAAGAGCGCCAAAAAAACATATTGATAACCATGCTAAATTTGTCATTAAAAATGCTTGTTGAACGTTTAATGTCCTGTCTTTTGTTTGGCTTATTAGTATTAATAAAGTACCGACAAAGGCAGACAAAATTCCTGTCACTAAAAAGTGTTGTGATTTGTCTCCAATTGTAATTTCAATAATATGCGGAATTATCATGAATACAGATAAAATAATGATAAGATAACCATTAATGAGAAAAGTAGTTTTTAATCCAGAATTCATTTCGAAGCAGTTTATTTGAAAATATATTAATATTTCGAATAGACAATCATTCAAATGTTTGCAATTTGAAAAAACTTAATTTTAGCCTATAAACAAAACATCTATGAATACCGAATTTTTAAATTCTAATGCTTGGCCATTTACAGAGGCTAGATCGATATTAAAAAAGAGAGGAGATACCTTAAAAAAAAAAGGACACGTATTATTTCAAACAGGATACGGACCAAGTGGTTTACCCCATATAGGAACCTTTGGAGAAGTATGTCGTACAACGATGGTAATTCAAGCTTTCAAAAAATTATCAGATATACCAGTAAAATTATTTACTTTTTCGGATGACATGGACGGATTAAGGAAAGTTCCAGAAAATATTCCAAATCGTGAGTCACTACATCAAAATTTAAATAAACCCTTATCATCAATTCCAGATCCATTTAATAAATATTCAAGTTTTGGAGAACATAATAATGAAATGCTTAAAAATTTTTTAGATAAATTTAAATTTTCATACGATTTCAAAAGTTCAACTCAAATGTATAAAGATGGATTATTCAATGAAGAGTTACTTAAGGTTTTAAAAAATTATGAAAAAATTATGAATATAATTTTACCAACATTAGGACCTGAAAGAAAAAAAACTTACAGCCCATTTTTACCAGTATGTCCGGAAACTGGCAAAGTATTAGAGATACCTATTTGTGAGATCGATGAAAAAAATAACGAAGTTGTATTTGATAATTTCGGAAAAAAATTAAAAACAAAAATTACAGATGGACTTTGTAAATTACAATGGAAGGTTGATTGGGCAATGAGATGGTCAGCTCTTAAAGTAGACTTTGAAATGTATGGAAAAGATTTGATACCAAGCGCGGAGCTTTCTGCAAATATATGTAAAATATTAGGCTCATCACCTCCAAACGGTTTTGCTTATGAATTATTTTTGGATGAAAAAGGTGAAAAGATTTCTAAATCAAAAGGAAACGGAATAACAATTGAGCAATGGTTAAAATACGCAACACAAGAAAGCTTGGCTTTATATATGTATCAAAATCCACAGAGGGCAAAAAAGCTTTACCCGCAAGTAATACCTAAGGCAGTTGATGAATATTTAACCTTTCTTGAAAAATTTGAAAGTCAAGAAGTCAAAGAACAATTAGGAAATCCTGTATGGCATGTGCACAACGGAAACCCTCCAAAAGAAAAAAATGTAATATCATTTGGAGTATTGTTAAATTTAGTAAGTGCAAGTAATGCTGAAAGCGAAGAAGTTTTATGGAAATTTATTAAAAATTATAATTCCAAAATAAATAAAAACGATCATCCAATTTTAGAGAAACTAATAAAAAATGCGATTCAGTATTTTAATGATATTGTGAAGCCATTAAAAAAATTTAGAACAGCAAATGAAAATGAAAACAAAGCTATATCAGAACTGATTAATGTTTTAAAAGCAATGCCAGATGGTAAAGATCCTGCAGAAATTCAAACAGAGGTTTTCAGTGTAGGAAAAAAATATTATACAAAAGATAAATTAAGAGATTGGTTTAAAGCGATTTATGAAATAGTTTTTGGAGATGAACAAGGACCAAGAATGGGTTCATTCATTAGTTTTTTTGGACGTAAGGAAACTATTAAATTATTAGAAGACAGTTTAAAAAGGTAACATGTTATATCAAATTTTGAATTCGTTTTTAAAACAAACGGATCCTGAGGTTGCTCACGAATATGCAATTAAAGTTTTGAAACAAAATATTATTCCATTTGATTTTTTTAAATTTACAGCAGACAAGTCATTAAAGACAAAAGTTTTTGGCATTGATTTTGATAATCCAATAGGTTTAGCGGCGGGGTTTGATAAAAATGCTGAGGTTTATAATTCTGTATATAAGTTAGGATTTGGATTTTCAGAAGTTGGAACAATTACTCCTAAGCCACAAGAGGGAAACCCAAAACCTAGGGTATTTAGACTGAATGCCGATCAAGCAATTATTAATAGTTTAGGTTTTCCAAATGAAGGTATGAATAAAGTTTATGATAGAATTATAAATAATCCAAAGAAAAGTATTTTAGGAATCAATATTGGGCCAAATAAGCAAAATGCGGACAAAGAGGATGATTATTTAAAATGTATTGAAAAATTTTACCCAATAGCTGATTATATTACTATCAATATCTCTTCACCGAATACCCCTAATTTAAGAAATTTACATGACAAAAAAAAAATATCAGATCTTGTAAATGTACTTCAAAAATTTAAAAATGAACTAAGTGAAAACAAGCCAATTATATTTAAGCTTTCACCCGATTTAAGTTATTCAGAAATTAATAATTTGTCAGAAATTTTTTTAGAAAAAAAAATAGATGGTATAGTTTTAACCAATACATCTATTGAAGGTAAAGAATTGCTTATAGATAAAAATAAAAATAAAACGGGTGGTTTATCAGGGTATCCTTTAAATTCAGTTTCAAATCAAGTAATCAAAAATTTTTATAAAAACTTTAAAGGAAAGATCCCAATAATTGGTGTAGGCGGTATTACTGACGGCATTTCAGCCTATAAAAAAATAAAATACGGAGCAAACTTACTTCAATTGTATACTGCAATGGTTTTTAAAGGACCTTATGTTGCTTCAAAAATTAATAAAGAATTATCAAATTTGCTTAAAAAAGATGGTTTAAAAAATATCTCAGACGCCACTGGAGTAGATGCTAATTAGCATTATAATATGAGAGAATATCACTAAAATAGTCAAATTTTTTCTAATTCTCAAATAATCAAAGTTTTGCATAAATTTGCTGTCTATTTTTAGTATTACGAAATAAAAAATTGCATATATAAAAAATCTAATTTCAATTTTTAAAAACATTTCACATAAAATTAAAAATATTGGACTAAGTATTACAAAAAATAAATAAAGTTTTATATTTGTCTTGTTCTCAATAATAATTAGGTAAAGCCATGTAGATCCAAATAAAAAACTTAAAATCACAAGAGAATAAATTGAAAAAATGTCAATAATTATAAAACTCTTAAAATAGAAATTTAAAAACGATAAACAGTAAAATGGTATGAGACCACTATAACAAAGAAATTTAATAATATTTAAATTACTCATTTAAGCAATTTTTTAAAAGAATACGCTACAATAATACCTATACCTATAGCTACAGTAACTGAAGTTATTCCATATATTACTGGGTGGTTATCGGATATATTAATTACAAGTTTTGTAAAATTGTTAAACTCTGGCACAAGTGTGTTAGTTATATTAAGTGATGGTAAAATTTTTGTAAAATATAAATCATATCCAAATTTAAAACCAAAAGTTAAAATTAATATTGATAATAGAGCTCTAAGTTCTTCACCTGCTAATTTACTGCTTATGAATGATCCAATTTGTGCGCCTATAACTGATCCAAATGCTAAAATTAAAACAAGATATAGATCGATAGTTTTACTTGAAATTGCATGTAGTAAGGTTACAATTATCATAACAAAAATCATTGCAAATAATGATGTTCCTGGCACTAACCTAGCTGGCATGCCTAATACATAAATTAATATAGGCACTAGTATAAAACCACCACCAACTCCAAGTAATGACGATACAAGGCCTATCAAAATTCCAAAAAAAATTGGACCTATTGCACTGATATAAAGTTTTGACGCATGAATTCTAACTTTAAAAGGTAAATTATGTATCCAGTAGTGTTGATGAAGACGACGTTTAATAAACTTATTCTTTCTGATACGCCTCATTTCACTTAAACTTTCATAAAACATCAAAATTCCAATAGAACTTAGAAGAATAAAATATGAAGTAGATATTAAATTGTTAATACTACCATCTTTTAAAAAGAATATAAAAATTTCAACACCTATAACGGCACCTACAAGACCACCAATTAAAATTAACATACCCATTTTTACGTCAATTTGATTTTTAAAATAATGAGCTAATGATCCTGACACAGAAGCAGCAAGAATATTATTTGCGCCATTTGCAACTGCATAGATTGGTGGTATTCCTAAAAAAATTAGTATTGGTGTCATAAGAAAACCCCCTCCAATACCGAGTAAACCTGTTAAAAAACCAACAGTAGAACTAATCAATAATAACAAGGGAACATTTATATAAACTTCTGCAATCGGTAGATAGATATCAAGCATTAATCATTGATAATAGTTAAATAACAAATATGCCTGTAAATACAAATTGTCAAATTCATATATTACTTTAAAGGTTAAAAATTGCTTGACCAATACATTTTAAGGAAATATATCCAATGAACTTATGGCGAATATTTGTGAGCTTACTGGAAAAAAACCTATGAGTGGACACAAAGTGTCTCATGCAAATAATAAAACCAAAAGAAAATTTTATCCTAATTTAAAAAAAGTTACATTGAAAAGCGAGTTATTAAAAAAAAACGTCAGTTTAAAAATTTCTACCCGAGCTCTCAAAGCAGTTGATTTTAGAGGTGGTTTAGATCAATTTTTGATTAGGGCAAAAAATAAAAATTTAGCACCTAGAGTTAAAAAAATTAAAAAAGCTCTTATGTTTAAAACGAAGTCAAAAGTTAATTGATTGATAAAAAAATAATACCTTACATTTTATTTATGATGCTAATCATTTTAGCATCTAATTATTTAGTACAAATACCTTTTCAGTTTCTAAATCTTGAGAATGTTTTAACATGGGGAGCCTTTACTTATCCTATTGCTTTTTTGGTAACCGATTTAGCAAACAGGGTACATGGTATTAATTTTACAAAAAAAGTAATACAAATTGGTTTTGTGTGGGGTATTGCTGTTTCGTTATATTTCTCATTAAGTCAATTTGATTTAATTTCCTTAAGAATTGTAATTGGTTCAGGGACTGCTTTTTTGTCAGCCCAACTCCTTGATGCTAATATTTTTAATAAATTAAGGAGCCATAAGCATTGGTTTGTTCCTCCCTTTTTATCTTCAATAATTTCCTCTGCAATTGACACAATTTTATTTTTTTCTATTGCCTTTTATGGAACTGATGTACCTTGGATAACATTAGCGCTTGGAGATTTTATAGTAAAAATTTTAATAGCAATGTTGATGTTAATTCCTTTTAGATTGATTGTTAAAAAAATAAATTTAGTTCAGAATTCTTTTTTTCAAAGGTGAGTTAATAAATAACTCAACTAATTGGTCTACCATTGCATCACCTAGTTCTTGCACGTCTGCAATTTTAATTGCCTTTTCATAATAATTTGTAACATCATGACCAATCCCGATTGCATTGATTTCTACTTCTGAGTTTTTTTCAATCCAATTAACAACCCTTTTCAAATGTTTCTCTAAGTAATTTGCTTGATTAACTGATAAAGTTGAGTCATCAACTGGGGCTCCATCAGAAATTACCATAATAATTTTTCTTTCCTCTTTCCTTTTTTTGAGTCTATTGAATGCCCACAAGATTGCTTCTCCATCAATATTTTCTTTAAGAATTCCCTCTTTTAACATCAAGCCTAGATTATTTTTTGATCTTCGCCACGGTGTATCCGCTGATTTATAAATTATATGACTTAAATCGTTAAGTCGACCTGGTGAGTCCTTTTTTTGTTTCATCCAAAGTTCTCTGCTTTTACCACCTTTCCAATTTAGCGTAGTGAAACCTAGGATTTCAACTTTTACAGAACACCTTTCTAACGTTCTAGACAGAATATCTGCGCAAATTGCAGCAATTGTAATTGGTCTACCTCTCATTGATCCAGAATTATCAATTAGCAAAGTAACTACGGTGTCTTTAAAATCTATATCTTTCTCTTTTTTATATGAAAGAGAATTAAATGGATCAATAATTACTCTTGGTAATTTTGATGCATCTAATAAACCCTCTTCAAGATCAAAATTCCAAGATCTGTTTTGCTTAGCTAAGAGTTTTCTTTGCAATTTATTAGCCAGTCGTGAAATAAACGATTGCAAAGATGATAATTGAGCATCTAGACTCCCCCTTAGCTTTGATATTTCTTCATCCGTTATCAGTTCATTAGCTTCTAGTATTTTATCAAATTGATTAGTAAAGACTTTATATTTATTATTGTCATTTTTTGTTTGCTTTTTTACCCTGGATGTTTGAGTGTCTTCGTCCTCGCTATCCTCTAATGCGATCTCTTGATCATTAAGACTTGGATCAAAATCAATTTCAGGTACTAGATTTTCCATGTCAAATTCAGGATTTTTTGATTGTTGGTTTTCTTGTTCTTGTAATTGTTGTTTTTCATTATCTTGTTCTTGGTTATCATCATCATTTTCATCGTCATTTTGAGAATTTTGCGGATTTTGATTTTGATCTTGAATTTCTAGATCATTTATTATTGAATTAATTTTTTTACCATACTCTTGTTGATTATCTAAACTTTTGGTAAGAGACATTATCTTTTTAGAAATCTTATTATCAAATATTTCATTCCATCTTTTAAAATCATCTTTTTTATTATCTGGAACAGAAAAACTCATTACCTTGTTTCTTAAATATGCTTCAAATGCATCTGCTATAAAATTTTGAGAATGAACATTGCTTTCTGATATTTTTTTTTGATAAAACCTATTAATATTATTTTTGATGCCTTTGTATTGATCAGAGCCAATTTTTTCATATCTTATTTTTTCTGCAATATTGTAAATCATTCGACTTATAGTTCCATTAGGCTGATTTTTATTTAAAATATCATCATCACTATGCTTGATTTTTAAAGCCTCACTATCTGACAAAACTCTTGCCTCCAGTATCTCGTCACTGTTTTCAGCTGAAAGTATCTTAGGTTTAGAAATTTTATCAAACTTCTCTCTTTTTTCATTAAAATTACTTCTTGCTATTGCTTTAGCTGTAGACTGTATTGCTGTTTTGTACTTTTCTAAAATTGGACGATCGACCATTTATATTTTTTAGTAAGCTTTTTTTTCTTTTGTCAAGACGTCTTCGCCAAAGCATCTTTGATAATACTCTGAAATGATAGGTCTTTCCAATTCATCACATTTATTTAGAAAAGATATTTTAAAAGAATGTCTAAGATCAGAGAATATTTTATAGTTATCAGCCCAAGTTAATACTGTTCTTGGACTCATCACTGTTGAAATATCTCCGTTGGCAAAACCGTTTCTAGTAAGATTAGCTACTTGAACCATATTTTTAATAATCTGTTTACCCTCAGTATTATTCAAATAATTACATTTGGCCAAAATTATCTCTTCTTCTTTTGATGGATCTAAATAATTTAATGTTGTTACAATATTCCATCTATCCATTTGTCCCTGATTTATTTGTTGAGTACCGTGATATAATCCTGAGGTATCACCTAAACCAATAGTATTTGCTGTTGCAAATAATCTAAATGAGTCGTTGGGCTTAATTACTTTATTTTTATCTAGTAAAGTGAATCTTCCTTCACTTTCAAGCACTCTTTGAATTACAAACATCACATCTGGCCTTCCAGCATCGTACTCATCGAAAACTAAAGCCACCGGGTTTTGTAATGACCACGGTAGAATACCCTCTTTGAATTCTGTAATTTGTTTTCCATCCTTAATTACTATTGCATCTTTACCGATCAAATCAATTCTACTAATGTGACTATCTAAATTTACTCTCACGCAAGGCCAGTTTAATCTTGCTGCAATTTGCTCTATGTGTGTTGATTTACCAGTTCCATGAAAACCTTGGACCATTACCCTTTTGTTGTTTGTAAATCCGGCAAGAACAGCGAGAGTGGTTTCTTTGTCAAAAATATAATTATTATCTATTTCTGGAACGTAATCGTTTTTTTCAGAAAAAGCTGGTACCTCCAAATCGCTATCAATATTAAAAGTCTGCTTTACTGATATTTTTAAGTCTGGTTGTTGTTCGGCTAGCATTAAGATTTTATTACCTTTTGTTTGTCATTAAGCGATGTTTTTAAATATGAATAAGCTATTGTTATTTCTTTAAGTTTTTCTTCATATTTTTTATTGCCAGCATTCATATCAGGGTGGTATTTTTTCACAAGTTTTTTGAACTGCTCTTTGATAGCAATCCAAGAGATATTTGGTTTCAATTCCATTTTTTTTAGCGCCATAATTTGTTTTTCTGTATATTTTTGTTTTTCTTTGCTTATTGTTTTTTTAAATTTTGATACATTTAATAACTCATCTTCAATAGCATTATCCCACAATTTGTGAAAAAAATTATCCCTCGAACCAAATTTTTGCGTTTTTCTATGACCAACTATATCTTTAAAAATAAAATCTTCGATTTCATCCTGCGACATCCCTTCAAAAAAATCCCATTTTTTATTGTATTCTTTCACATGCTCTTCACAGAACCATAAAATTTTGTCATTTTTTTTTGACGGAGCTTTAAATTCACCTAATTCATTACATGAGTTCCAGTCGCATTTTAAATTTTGTTTTTTGATATATTTTTCATAATGAAAAATACACAATATTTTATACTCCTTATTTTTTTTGTCTCTTACAAGAACTTCTTTGTAGCCTCTTTCTGAGCAATTCTTATTTTCACAGTTTTTTTTCATTTATGATATACTATAAAAAAAAAATGAATGCTGAAACACTAATTAAAAAAAAATTAATGAAAAATTTAGGTTTAAAAAAACTTGATGTTTTAAATAACTCTCATTTACATAAAAATCATATCTCCTCACCCAAAAGTGGCAATAGTCATTTTAAGATAATAATTTATGATAAGGATTTCTTTAATTTATCAAGATTACAATCACATCAAAAAATTTATAATTGTTTATCGGAAGAGATGGATAACTTTATTCATGCTTTAGAAATTGAAATTATTGAGTCTTAGTAGATCTATCTAAAAAAACTTTTATTTGTGTAATCTGATTTTTATTTTTATTTAGTATTTCATAAATTATATTGTTAAATTTGAAAGTTTGACCAACATCTGGCAATGCCTCGGTTTTATAAATAATATAACCTGCTAATGTTGATGCATTATTTTCTGGAAGCTGAAGATCTAATTCTCTATTAATATCCCTAATATTTACATCACCTCGAATACGATATTGATAGTCATTAATTCTTCTGATCCCTATTGTTGATGAGTCTTTTTCATCAAAAATATTTCCAACAATTTCTTCGATTATGTCCTCAAGAGATATTAGTCCCATTAATTCTCCATACTCATCAACAACAAATGCAATTTTTTCTTTTCTATTAATAAACTCATTTAGTTGATCTTTTACTTTTGTTGTTTCGGGGATGAACCATGGTTTAATGATACTATCCTTGATTTTGTCAATTTCTATTTTTCCAAACCTATCTAGATTACTCAAAATATTTTTTGCGTGTATAATACCTAGAATGTTGTTTGGATTTTTTTCCCAAACAGGTATTCGACTGAACGAGCTTTTAGCTATCATTTCATAAACTTTATTTGTTTCATTTATATCTAAAGAAAAAATATTTTTTCTGTGTGTCATAATTTTTTCAACAGTTATTTCTTTTAAATCTAGTATTGCATTTATCATATCACTCTCATCTTTATGAAGATCTCCTTCATCTTCATGCATATCTATTATATTTCTTATATTTTCAGTCGCAGAAAATTCACTATTTTTATGATCTATACCAAAAATTTTGTAAACCATCTTATTGATTATTTTCAGAACTAAAATGATTGGGTAAAATATTCTTACAAATAAAGTTAAAGGACCTGAAAAAAAAAGTGCGAATCTTTCTGCTTTTATTAAAGCTATATTCTTTGGTAAAACTTCAGCAAAAATTACAATGAGACAAGTCATTACAATTGTAGAGTAAAAAATTCCATCACTACCAAAATACTTGATTAAAAGTGCTGTTGCCAAAACAGAAGCAAAAATATTTACGATATTATTACCAACCAATATTGAACTAATTAAATCATTCTTATTATCAATTAAATTTAAAAGCCTCTTTGCTTTTTTATCACCCTTATTAGCTAATTTATGAATTTTGCTTTTATTAACGGATGTCACGGAAGTTTCTGATCCTGAGAACATTCCAGAAATAATGATTAATAAAGTAATATATAAAATTGGTAAATAGTTAGTAATTTCCATGTTTAACATCTTTTTTAATCAACGGAATAAAACTACTCTTCAATGTAGTTTCTTTTATAAAAGATTGTCCAATTTTCTTTAGTAAAATTATTTTCGTCTTTTTTCCAATAGATTTTTTATCATTTAACATTATCTTAAAAATATTATTCATATTTTTCGATGATACAAATTTTTTATATTTAAAATTCAATTTTAGTTTTTCATAAAGGGATTTTATATCATATAAATCATTTTTTTTTAAATAGCCTAAATGATTTGATAATCTGGAAGCAAGCATCATACCAATAAGAACAGCCTCGCCATGAATAACTTTTTTTGTATAATTTGTTACAGTTTCAAGTGCATGCGCGAATGTATGACCAAAGTTTAATATTGCTCTATAATTACTTTCAAACTCATCTTTTCTGACTACCTTAGATTTAAGTATACAACTTGTATAAATAGCTGTTGTAATTATTTTCTCGCTTTTATTTTTTAAAATTTTATTACCATTAATATTAAGCCAATTAAAAAAACGTTTGTCCAAAATTAAAGAATATTTTAGAATTTCAGCAAACCCAGCATATATCTCTCTTTTGGACAAAGTATTTAATGTCTCAGTATCTATTAATACAAAATTTGGCTGATAAAAGCTTCCAATTATATTTTTTCCATATTTATTGTTTATGCCTGTTTTCCCTCCTACTGCAGAGTCTACTTGGGATAAAAGTGTAGTTGGTATTTGTATAAATTTTAATCCTCTTTTGTAAACACTAGCTGCATATCCTGATAAATCTCCAATAACGCCACCACCGAGGGCAATAATACAATCGTTTCGATTAAAATTATGTTTTGACAATAGGTCTGTAATTTTAATTAAATAAAAATTTTCTTTAATTCTTTCGCCATCAGGAAGTATCAGAGTATGAATACTCATTTTTCTTATATTTTTTTTTAAGTTATTAAAATATTTTTTTGGAATTTTATTAGTACTTATTATTAGGACTTTACTAGAATTATTTAAATATTTTTTTTGGTATTTTTTAAATTTTGTTAAAATATTCTTACCAATAAAAATCGGGTAATTCTTAGTTTTTGTTTTTACGATTAATGTTTTCACAATTTTTTAATAATTTTTTCTACAATAGTTTTTTTGTTATCAGACTTAGTCTGAATCATATAATTAGCTCTTTTATAAATTGGCTTTCTTTTATCATAGATTTCTTTAATAGATTTTTTTAAATTTTTATAGTTTAAAAGCGGTCTATTGTTTTCTGATTTATTTAATCTTTGGTAGATTTTATCTATTCCAGTGTTAATCCATATGGAAACCGCATTTATTTCAATTTTGTTTCTTATTCTTTTATTTAAAAAACCACCTCCACCTATAGAAATAACGGATGGTTTGCCATCAATCAATTTACACGACATATCTTCTTCAATCTTTCTAAAAAAAAACTCACCTTTATTTTGAAAAATCTGAGGTACGCTCATTTTACACTTTTTTTCAATTTCATGGTCAATATCAATAAAAGTAAGATTTAACTTTTTAGCCAATTCTTTACCCACAGACGTTTTTCCTGACCCCATCATGCCGATTAAAACTATTGTTTTTAACAT
>MDTD01194952.1_pt1 | contig 16535 bp, 19 predicted proteins | sample 811221 | NCBI WGS metagenome assembly MDTD01 (sample SAMN05326646, study PRJNA326480) | marine metagenome | isolation source: seawater | place: Pacific Ocean: South West | collected 2011 | reverse complement strand
TGACGACCATAATGACCATCACGATGCACATGATGACCATCACGGAGAAGACAAACATGCAACACACGATGATCATGACGACCATAATGACCATCACGATGCACATGATGACCATCACGGAGAAGACAAACATGCAACACACGATGATCATGACGAGCATCATGAGGGTCATGCGCACGCCCATGGCGAGTATGACGTACATGTATGGTTAGACCCATTCAATGCCAAAGTAATAGCTAGTCAAATCGCTGAGGAATTATCCCTATTAGACCCAAATAATAAGTCCAAATATCAGGAGAATAGAGATGATTTTATAGATGGAGTCAATAATTTAGAGCAGACAATTGGCCTGCAGCTAGATCATTATGTGAGTTATGTTACATTCCATGACGCATATCAATATTTTGAGAATAGATTTGATGTCCCATCAAGTGGAGCTCTTACAATAAATCCTGACGTCATGCCGGGTGCAAGACAGCTAAGTGATGTTAGAGTAATGATGGCTGAGAATGATATACATTGTATTTTTTCGGAACCACAATTTAATCCAAAAGTTGTCGAGGTAATAGCTGACGACACGAATACCAAAATGGGCATTCTCGATCCACTAGGAGCAACAATCACCCTCGGTAAGAACCACTATTTTGAAGTCCTGAGAGATATTGCTGATAGCTTGGAGGATTGTGGTCATGATCACTAAATAGTTTTTACAGGATAAAAATATTAACTATTCAAATGGCTTTATAGCGTCTTTAAGTTTTTGATAGCCCTCAATGAAACCGGGCCTTTCGCCCGAATATATATTATCAAACTTATTTAGAGTTCCATCAAGCCATTTCACCAATTCTTTATTTCCAGGGTTTGCGTCGACGTAGGCATCACGGATGAGCACAAAATGAATTCTTGGGTCGTATGGTTTTTTAGTTCCACCCGCAGTTTCATCACCATCTAGCAATCTAAGCAGCATTGCATCTGCAGATCCAAGAGTTTGCTCATGTATCGGAGGCCCATCCATCCTATGCATCACGGACGTCATATCCCGTCCATTTCCTGTTGTATAACCCATTTCATTCCATAGGTAATCCATGTGAGCTTTAGAATTGAGTTTTTTTATAATTTTACTACCAAAATACCTCAGCGGATCAGAAACATCGGCCAGTAGGTCTGTCAGCCTGTCGCCGTCTAAATCTGTTGAGAGCACCACTGTCTCTTGATGGTTAATTAAATCCCAAAGTAATAGACCATAATTTGTATCCGCAATATGTTGCTCAATTTGACCTGACCACTCATTCATCCCATCTTTGAAATCTGATGGTAGTAGGGCAATGATCTTATCAACATTTTCCTTATGTTCGTCATACGCATTAACCGCCCATTTTCTTCCAATTTTAAACTGTGTTCCATCGAGTAACCATGTGAGGATGCCGGCGTTAATACCATCCTCCATTGCTTGTGTTGGCTTAAAAGCTACCCTCCCAAGTTTTTTTGTATCGTGTACCATCTTCAAAAATAGTCTTGATGCATAAGCCATTTGTATTCCTGGTGTATTCATTTCAGAGTGAATGATACCAGTCTTTGGGTTGACGTTAAACACACTTTTATCCTGTGAATAGGGCAAGCACGGCATGCATCTTACAACTGTTATTGTTCCGTATGGTCTCACGTTACAATAGACACCTGCCTGAGTTCTCAATGGAGCGTTACCAGATTTTCCCATTACTACAACTTTTGAACCGTCGGTATTTCTTACATATGCATCACCAGCAGTTGACCATTTGATTGAGGTTATTGGCATATTTCCAAACCAACTGAGTGGAGTAAGTTTGAGATCATGTCTAATCTGCGACCACATCGGAAGCGCATAAAATGGAAGACCAAGGACATCAATTGCCGCAACTGTACCTAAAAGTGCGAAGGCATCCGTTAGTGAATGCGCAATGGGATTTATACCGATATTATGATTGCCACCTTTCCAAACTATTGCATCTGGGTAGCCATTTGGTCTAATATCTGATTTTTCATAAATATTATCAAATATTTGCTGAAGATCTCCATCATTAGCTTCGGTTTGTGCAATTTTTATTAGATCAATCATTTGGCTACCTTAATGTTTGGCTTGAACAAGAATTAATATGTTAATTTCGTTATATTTGTTATAACAATAGATGGAAACAGGTCAATATCTAAATATTCAAATTATAAATAAAATAAGCTTAATGCCAAAAAAAATAATCAAAATTACTGAAAAAATTCAAAAACAACAGAATGAGCCAGTCATAATATTAGCAAACCCTCAGTTAGGGTATAATATTGGTGCTGTTGCAAGGGTTATGGCAAATTTTGATCTATATAAACTTCGTCTTGTATCACCAAGGGATAGTTGGTTGGCGGATGATACTTATAGCTCAGCATCAGGAGCATCTGGAATTCTTGATCATTCAGGTGTTTTTGATAATGTTGGAGACTCTATTTATGATCTGGACTTTGTTTATGCAACAACAGCACGCAGAAGAGATTTAATCAAAGAGGTTTTAAGTCCGAAATCCGCCGCAAAAGATATAAGGATGAGAATTAAAGATGGCCAAAAGATTGGGCTATTATTCGGGGGAGAAAAATCAGGACTTTCAAATGATGAGCTTAGCTATGCAGATACGATTATTACAGCACCGGTTAATCCAGAATTTGCGTCTCTAAACCTAGCTCAAGCAGTTTGTGTTATTGCTTACGAGTTCTATTCTAGCGCAGAAAAAGGCGAACTTGGAAGGATCACGGACAGTGATAAAGGTAGGATCGAAGGGCTACCGATGGAAAAGACCCGAAGCGCAAATAAGCATGAGTACATTCATTTTATTGAATTTCTTGAGAAAGCCCTCGATGATACGGATTTCTTCTACCCGCCTGAGAAAAAAACTATGATGCTAAATAATATAAAAGGCATGTTTCAGAGGCAGAACCTTACACAGAAAGATATCAAAATTTTATTTGGAATTTTCAAGCATATAATAGGTGAATAAATTTTTATAACTTATTATTGACACAAATACTCATAAAATGTAGAGATGTTATATATTTTAACCCGCGAAGTTGATTTTACATCAAATTTTCTGTCAGCAATTAGTTTGCTTAGGAGGGCGGATCCATTATGGAGGATTTAGAATGACAAAAAGAATCAATGCCAAGTATAAGATTGATCGCAGGCTTGGTGAGAATATCTGGGGCAGACCGAAAAGTCCTGTAAATAGAAGAAGCTACGCACCCGGTGAGCATGGACAAAGAAGGCAAGGTAAACCTTCAGACTATGGTTTGCAGTTACGCGCTAAGCAAAAGTTAAAAGGTTACTATGGAAACCTAACAGAAAAGCAGTTCAAGGCCTGCTATAGAGAAGCTGTCCGTGTTAAGGGTGATACTGGTGAAAATCTAATTGGTCTATTAGAAAGACGTCTAGACTCAGTTGTTTACAGATCTAAAGTGGTGCCCACTGTATTTGCGGCAAGGCAGTTTATAAACCATGGTCATGTAATGGTTAATGGCAAAAAGACAAACATCGGTAGCTATCGACTGAAAGTCGGTGATGTTGTTGAAGTTCGTGAAAAATCAAGAACAATGCCGATGGTAATGCAGTCTGTTGAGAGTCAAGAAAGAGACGTTCCAGACTACATAAATTTTGATGAAACAAATTTTAAAATTGAAATAAAAAGAATACCGGGTCTCGATGATGTTCCATATCCTGTGCAAATGGAGCCAAATCTGGTTATTGAGTTCTATTCTAGATAGTTAATTGGTAACAATACCTTTTTCTTCAAGAAATTCCTTTAGCTCATTTTCTTCGAACATTTCTCTGACGATGTCTGCCCCACCAATAAATTCACTTTTTATGTAGAGTTGGGGTATTGTTGGCCAATTCGTATATTCCTTTATCCCGTTTCTAATTTCCTCATCTTCTAAGACATTAATTGATGAGAATTCAATGCCCAGATAATTGAGTATTTGAACTACTTGACTTGAGAATCCACATTGAGGTGACTCTGGAGTTCCTTTCATAAATAATACAACATCAGTTGATGCTATTTGTTTACTTATCCAGTCATTAATATTTTCATCCATTTTGTATCCTCACTATGTTGATATTGTTTTTACTTGGAGCGCGTGTAGCTTGTTTCCCATTTTCTCTGCAAGTGCATCATATACAATTTGATGCTGTTCAATACGAGATTTACCGCGAAAGGTATCAGATTTAACAACAATAGAGTAGTGGTTATCATCGCCGGCTAGGTCTTTAATCTCAATTTCTGCATTTGGTATGGCTTTCTTTACCAATGCTTCCAATTCGGTTAATTTCATACTCATTTTATCACTCTTTGTTGCTCATAATCGATGGGATCAAGCTCTCATATGAGTTTTTCAATTCACTGTTAGATATAATAATACCATCATTGATTTTCAATTGCGATGAGGTTATGTTTCCAATTAGTTCATAGTCAATCCCATTTTTTTTAATTTTATTTTCAAATGCACTCACGAACCTTGGTTTGATTGTTATAATGTACCTTGATTGATCCTCACCGAAAAGCTGACGAATCAACTGATCTTCTGCAATCTTATTCAATGTTGCGCCGATTTCATCTTTTATAATCAACTCGCATAAAGCAACTATCATACCACCATCCGATATATCGTGACAGGATGAGATAATTTTTTCCTGAATTAGTTCAAGTACACAATTTCCGTTTATCTTTTCTTGATTAAGGTCTACTTCGGGAGGGTTATTTGATGATGTATTATTGTAGACCTCTTCGAGTGTTGAGCAGTCAAGGTGTGAGCCCTTTTTTCCAATCATGTATATTGAGTCACCTACATTTGCGGAACCAAAATCTTCTAATATACCAATATTTTTTATCAGACCAACGCCTCCAATTGTAGGGGTATTTTTTATTGGATGGCCATTTGTTTCGTTGTACAGAGATACATTGCCTGATACGACAGGAAAATCGAGTACTATTGATGCATCTCTGATACCATTAATCGTCTCAACAAAATCAGTCATTATTTCGGGTTTTTCTGGATTCCCAAAATTAAGACAATTAGTTATTGCAAGAGGCTTTGCTCCCATTGATATTATGTTACGCCAACACTCAGAGACAGCTTGCATGGCACCTTTCTTGGCATCTGCATCACAATATCTAGGGGTTACATCACACGACATAGCTATCGCCTTTTCCGTGTTTTCAATACGAACAATACCGGCATCTTCACCTGCCTCATTTAGCGTATTAGCCATTATTGTTCTATCGTATTGTTCCCAGATCCATTTTTTTGAGCATATATTTGCCGAGTTTAGCACTCTGAGGATTGCTTCTTTTATTTTAATATCAGAGCTCAGTTGATTCTTCTGGTCTTGTTTATTTTTACTGATAGTTTCCCTTTTGTAGATTGGAGCATTATCTGTCAGAAATTTAATCGGAATATCGGCTTCAATCATGCCATTGTGTAAAACAACTATATTATTTGTTTCTGTTATTTTTCCAACGATAGCAAAATCAACATCCCATTTCTTAAATACCTCTTTGGCAATATCTGTCTTCTCTGGTTTAAGCACCATAAGCATTCTCTCTTGACTCTCAGATAGCATCATTTCATAAGCCGTAAGGTTTTCTTGTCTCGTTGGAATATTATCTAAATTCAATTCTATACCAACTCTTCCCTTATCTGCCATTTCCACAGATGATGAAGTGAGTCCCGCCGCACCCATATCTTGTATTGATATTATTGCGTCTTTCTGCATTAACTCAAGACATGCCTCGAGTAAAAGCTTTTCCGCATAAGGATCGCCAACTTGAACAGTTGGCCTGTTCTTATCTGACTCGTCATCAAACTCACCTGATGCCATTGTTGCACCGTGTATACCATCACGGCCCGTTTTTGCGCCAACATATACTACGGGGTTTCCAATTCCGGATGCTTTTGAGTAAAATATTTTATCTCTGGTAGTTAATCCAACACACATTGCGTTCACAAGGTTATTTCCATTGTAAGAGCTATCAAAGCCTGTTTCACCTGCAACGGTTGGAATTCCAACACAATTTCCATATCCACCAATACCACTGACAACTCCAGACAATAAAAACTTAGTTTTTGAATGTGCCAATTCACCAAATCGTATTGAATTGAGAAGTGCAATTGGTCGAGCGCCCATGGTAAAGATATCGCGCATGATGCCACCAACACCTGTTGCCGCACCCTGATATGGTTCAATAAAAGATGGATGATTATGGCTTTCCATCTTAAAAATTATTGCTTGGTTATCCCCAATATCGATAACACCCGCATTCTCACCTGGTCCTTGAATAACTTGCTTTCCTTTAGTATGTAATTTTTTCAGCCAATGGCGAGAAGATTTATATGAACAATGTTCAGACCACATTACTGAAAATATACCAATTTCAGTATGACTTGGATCCCTCCCCATGTAATTTAATAGCAACTCTTTTTCCTCTCTGTTTATGCTGTGAGACTCGTATATATCCATAGACTTACCAATCATGTTGCAAAAAAATTAAGTGCGGACTCGAATATTTTTGATCCATCATTTGTTCCTGTTTTCATGTCGATCGCTCTTTCTGGGTGTGGCATTAGACCCAATATATTTAGATCTTTGTTGTATAAGCCAGCTATATCGTTTAATGAGCCATTTATGGGCTCCATATAACGTAATGCAACTTGATTATTATCTTCAATTGAATTCAGTGTTTTTCGATCAACGAAAAAATTACCGTCATGATGCGCAATGGGTATTTTTACTATCTCATTGGTTTTATACTTTGAGGTAAAAAAAGTATCATTCCTATCAACTTTAAGTTTGATATTTTTCGATATAAATTTGAGCGAACTATTTTTCAATAGAGATCCAGGTAGCAATTTTCTCTCAGTTAGGATTTGGAAGCCATTGCAAATACCAATTATATAAACACCCTGATTTCCTTTTAATTCAAGATCATCCATTATTGGTTCTCGAGCTGCGATTGCACCAGATCTGAGGTAGTCACCATAGGAAAACCCACCTGGAATAATTATCAAATCTGATTTTGGAATATTACTTTCTTTGCAACTAATTATATTTGGATTAATACCAATAACTTTTTTTACAGCATTTGCTGTATCCAAATCACAATTTGTTCCAGGAAAACGTATAATTGTTACATCCATACTAGCCAATTTCTATTGAATATTCCTCTATGACAGTATTTGCAAGGAGAGACTTGGTGATTTTTTCAATTTTTTCTTCAGCATCTTTTTTATTATCAGCCTGAATATCCATCTCAATCAGCTTTCCCTGTCGAACATTTTTTATATCATTCTCACCAAGGTTTTTTAGAGCACTCTCAATGGCTTGCCCTTGAGGATCTAAAACTTCAGATTTTAGTCTTATGTATACGATCGCTTTCATGTTTATCCTTTTACCAGAGTTGGCTTATTATTTTTTGATGAACCATTTTGTGTCAATAATCCCATCCTTTTTGCTACTTCATTATATCCATCTAATAAATAGCCTGAGTTCTCTCGGTAAACATCTTTATCCATTTTTTTCTTAGTTTCAGAATCCCATAATCTGCATGAATCAGGGCTTATTTCGTCCGCCAGAACAACGTAAACTTCATCATTCTTATATAGCCGTCCAAACTCGATTTTAAAGTCGACTAACTGGATCTTTATCGCAGAAAAATATCCAGACAAGAAGTCATTAATCCTTAGAGCAAGTGATGTAATTTCATCTAATTCATTCTGGCTTGCCCAGCCAAAGGTTAGGATATGCTCATCGCTGACTAAGGGGTCCTGCAAAGCATCATCCTTATAATAAAATTCAACAATTGTTCTGTTAAGCTTTTCACCACTCGGAATACCAAGTCGCCTTGTGAGCGAGCCTGCGGCCGTATTCCTAATAACTACTTCAAGTGGAATTATTTCTACTTCATTTATGAGCTGTTCTCTCATATTAAGTCTTTTGATAAAGTGATGAGGAATATCAATTGAGGATAGGAGTTTAAATAGATGTTCTGAGATTCGGTTATTTATAACTCCCTTACCTTCAAAAACATCCATCTTCGCATTGTTATTAGCCGTAGCATCATCTTTAAAGTGTTGAATCAAGGTTCCTGGCTCTGGACCTTTGTATAAAATTTTTGCCTTCCCCTCATAAATTTTACTTTTTTTCATTTTAAAGACCGCATTTCTATCATTTACCAAATACATTATCGAATATGTAATCAACATTTTTCAAGTGGTATTCGAGTGAGAATAAATCATCCACCTCTTCTTTTGTGAGTATTTTCATTATTTCTTTATCTAATAAAATTAATTTTTTAAAGTCACATTGTTTATCCCATGATTTGGAAGCATTTTTTTGAACAAAATCATAACTGTCTTCTCGACTGACTCCCTTCTGAGTCAAGAGCAATAGTATTCTCTGTGAGTATATCAATCCGTTCAACTTATTTAAATTTGCACTAATATTTTTTTTATTTACTACAATATTTTTTATTACGTTTGTAAGCCTAGAAAGAGCAAAATCCATTAAAATCGTAGTATCTGGACCAATAATTCGCTCCACGGATGAATGAGAGATATCTCGCTCATGCCACAAAGATATATTTTCAAGCGCAGGGGTGACAGAGCTACGAATCAAGCGAGCAATACCTGTTAAATTTTCTGTTAATACAGGATTCCTTTTATGAGGCATAGATGAAGAGCCTTTTTGCCCCACCTGAAACTTTTCAGACATTTCATCAACTTCAGTTCTTTGCAAGTGTCTAATTTCGGTTGAAATTCTCTCGATTGAGCCCGCGAGTACTCCCAAGGTAGCAAAGAAATAGGCAAATCTATCTCTTGGAATTATCTGGGTGGAAATATTTTCTATATTTAGATTCAATTTTTTAGCAACATACTTCTCAATCCTTGGGTCAATGTGGGCGAAAGTGCCAACTGAGCCTGATAAGGCACAAATAGAAATTTCTTGTTCAGCAATTTCCATTCGCTTTAAAGCTCTATCAAATTCAGCATAGGACTGCGCAAATTTCAAGCCAACCGTTGTTGGTTCTGCATGAATACCATGACTTCGGCCAATTGTAGGAAGATATTTGTACTCTTGAGACTTTTTCAATAGTTCCCGTAGCAATTCATTCAAATCTTTTCTTATAAGATAAGATGATTTCTTTAGTTGAATACACAGGCACGTATCGAGTATGTCCGATGATGTCATGCCCTGATGAAGATATCTTGCCTCTTTTTCACCAATTTTTTCAGATATAAACGTAAGAAATGCTATTACGTCATGGTGGGTCTTACCTTCTATTTCTAAAATGCGCTCTGTGTCAAAAGTAATATTTTTGAACTTATCTCTAATTTTTTTTGTTAAGCCCTTTTCAATAAGACCAATTGACTCCATCGCTTCATGAGCAAGTATTTCAATTTCAAACCAGATGGCATACTTAGACTGATCAGACCAAACATCTCTCATAATCTGTCTAGAATATCTTTTAATCATTTTTTTTATTGTAATGGTATAATATTTATATAGCTTAAATATTATAGAAAAGCGATTATTTTTATATTATTTTTTTTAATTATACAAAAAGAATTCTTGAGTTTTTAAGTCAAAATAACAATAATAAATATGACCTAGGAGATCTATATGAAGTTAAATGGAGAAAATATAATTCAGGCATCACGTACACAAGTCTGGGATGCATTAAACGATCCCGGAGTGCTAAAAGAAACAATCCCTGGAGCTCAAAGCGTTGAACAAAGTTCAGATGAAGAATTCAAAGCGGTGGTGGAAATAAAGATTGGGCCAGTAAAAGCAAAATTCACTGGTAAGATTAATTTAAGTGATGTTAACCCTCCTCACGGTTATAAGATAATTGGCCAAGGTCAGGGCGGTGCAGCCGGATTCGCAAAGGGTTCAGCGGTAGTTGCACTAACCGAATTAGATCCAGAGACAACAAAATTGACATATGAGGTTGATGCGCAAGTCGGGGGGAAGCTTGCACAAGTTGGTCAGAGGCTCATCCAGAGCGCATCAAAATCACTTGCAGACCAGTTTTTTAACAGTCTTCAAAACTATTTCCATAATGATACCAAGGATATCGAAGAAAGTCAGCAAATGAATGAGGTAGAAATACCCTCAAGAAATATATTTTTTTTCAATTCAAAAAGAAAAAGAATTATTTTTGCATTAATTGTTTTCTTATTGTCATTCATATATTTTTACAATAATTAGTTTTTGAAAGAGCGAAATGGTAAAAGTTAATGTAAATATTAATAATCAGGCTTACAGTGAAGATGTTGAAGATAATACATTATTAGTAGAATTATTGAGGGATAAGCTCAGTCTTACTGGTACTCACGTAGGTTGCGATACTAGCCAATGTGGTGCATGCGTTATTCATATTAACGGGGACTCTGTGAAAAGCTGTACAGTCTTGGCGGCTCAGGTAAATGGAAAAGAATTAACCACTGTTGAAGGTTTAGCGAGTCAGGGTCAACTTCATTCAATTCAAAAATCATTTCAAAATAACCACGCATTGCAGTGTGGCTTTTGTACTCCCGGATTGGTTATGAGTGCTGTAGATTTGTTGAAGAAAAATAAGTCCCCAACTGAAAGTGAGATTCGAGAGTGGTTTGAAGGCCATATTTGTAGATGTACGGGGTACAAAAATATCATAAAAGCTGTTCAAGAAGCAATCACATAAGAGATATAGCAAATAATGTATAATTTTAGATATCACAAGGCTTCAACAATAGAAACCGCTATATCTCTAATAGAACAATCAGATGATCCAAAAATTTTAGCAGGTGGGCACACACTAATTCCGACATTAAAGCAAAGACTCTCTCAGCCAACAGATATTATTGATATATCCTCTATTGATGAATTAAAACGGATTACACTTGGCGAGGGTAATGTCACAATTGGTGCCCTTTGTACACATGCCCATATTTCAAATTCCCCAGAAATTACAAAAAATATTCCGGGACTAGCAGACCTTGCAAAACAAATTGGTGACCCTCAAGTAAGACACAAGGGAACAGTTGGTGGTTCAATTGCAAATGCAGATCCGGCCGCCGATTATCCGGCTGCTGTATTAGCTTTGAATGGTGAAGTATTAACATCCAAGGAAAATCACTTTGCGGCAAATTTCTTCATCGATATGTTTGAAACCGCATTAAAATCTAATGAGATAATTACTGGAATCCGGCTGCAAATTCCAAAATCCTCAACATACAAGAAATTTAGGAATCCGGCTTCAGGTTACGCGATGGTAGGTGTTTTCGTGGCAAGATATGATAACGACGTAAGGATAGCCGTCACTGGAGCATCAAGCACTGTCTATCGTATGGAAGATATAGAAGGAATGCTTAAAAGTAGCTTTGATAATGATATAATGGAAGGTATCGAAATCGACACAACAGACTTCAACGATGATATACATGCATCGGCAAAATATAGAGGTGTAATTCTAAAAGTTTTACTTGAAGAAGCTATTTTAGAGTTAAAAGAGACCTAAACTATTCCACTAGTTTTTTTTTATTATTTTATGATAAAATATAGAACCTACAAATAATTAAAAGGCGACATCAAACATGGCAGTAAGTGATAACGATATAATAAATATTGCTCGTGATTGGAAAAATAATGGTAGAAAAGTTGCTATTGCTACAGTAATCCAAACATGGGGATCAGCACCGCGCGGTGTTGGCAGTAAATTACTCATTGATGATCTGGGGAATTTCGAAGGTTCTGTGTCTGGAGGCTGTGTCGAGGGGGCTGTAATTGGTGAAGCTGCAGATCTATTCAAGACTGGAAAACCAAAAATACTTGAGTATGGAGTTTCAAATGAAATGGCTTGGGAAGTTGGTTTGGCATGCGGTGGTACAATAAAGGTATATTTAGCTGAGTTAGATTAGGAATGAAGAAAAAGACATTAGACGAGATTATATCAAAGCAAGTTGAAAGAAAGTCGCTGGCTCACATTATCAATACTGAAAACGGAGATGAGTTTATCTTTGCAAATGGTAAAAAGACTGATTACCCAGAACTTGACAAAGAAATTATTGATTGCATAAGGTTTGATCGAAGTAAGCTCGTGCAGATAGATAATAAAAGTTTCTTCATCGATGTTTACAATCCACCACTTAAGCTGCTAATAATTGGTGCCGTTCATATTGCGCAGCATTTGATTAATTTCGCAAATAATCTGAATTTTGACTGTATATTAATCGACCCAAGAGAAGGTTTTGCTAATAAGGAGCGCTTTGCAGATGTTGAAATATATAACAATTGGCCAGATGAAGTTTTGCCTGAGATAGTAATTGACGAAAGGACGGCTGTTGTTACGCTTACACACGATCCAAAAATTGATGATGTTGCACTCGATTATGTACTCGATAAAAGTTGTTTTTACATTGGATCTCTTGGTTCAAAGAAAACACACAATGCAAGGGTTGAAAGATTGAGTAAAAAGCACTCAGGGAAAAAACTTGCTGAGATCCACGGTCCAATAGGTTTAGATATTGGCGCTAGATCCCCAGCAGAAATTGCTCTATCAATTGTCAGTGAAATGATATCCAAGTTAAGATTATAAGTATTTTTTATGAAGATTTTTGAAAAAAGTATTCAAAAAACATTTGGCTACCTGCTAATGCATTCTGTTTTTCTGAAAGATGGCAGGATACGTAAGGGTAAGATTATAGATCAAGATGATATTAGAATGATGGAAAAATCTAATATATCAAAAGTTTATGTTGGTGAGTTTGAAGAGGGTGATATCAGTGAGAATTCTGCATCAAGCTTGATTGCAAAAGCCATAGCAAAAAGTCAGTTTTCAATCTCGCCAACGCTTTCAGGTAAAACAAATATTACGTCAACTGCAGATGGCCTCATTGAAATCGATGAAGAGAAGGTAACAAAACTCAACAGTCTATCACCTAATATTGCTGTCTCAACTTTAAATAATCATGACGTTGTATATCGAGGTGATCATATTATTAGTATAAAAATAATTTCTTATGTTATTTCATCTTCGGATTTAAAAAAAATTATTAATTTTCTGAAGAAAAATAAAATTATTAAATTAAAAAATTTTACATCAATGAGGTTTGGAGTGATTTATACAACCGCAAAAAACGAGAAGCGGTCACTGGTTGAAAAAACAAAAAAATCAATAAAATCAAGAATTAGTGATTATAACTCCACAATAATGCATGAAAGTGTTATTCCACATGATTATGGGAGTTTAAAAGCAAAAATAGAGCAGCTAATAGAAAGTGATATTAACTGCATTCTATTGTTTCTTTCCACATCAATAACCGATGTGAATGATATTGTTCCGAGTGTAATAAATAATCTCGGAGGTGCGGTAAAGTCTTTTGGCATGCCAGTTGACCCGGGAAACTTGACGCTAAGTGGTAAGATTAATGAGGTAGATATTATTGCAGCTGCTGGGTCCGCGCGAAGTGATACACTTAATGGGCTTGATTGGCATCTAAATTGTATACATGCAAATATTGCAGTCACGCAAGCAATGGTAAACTCCCTAGGTGTTGGTGGTTTACTTAAAGATATAGATTTTGCTGTAAAGAGAAAAAGGGTTTCCAAAACTATTGATACAAAAAAATCAAATATTGCTGCCGTTGTGCTTTGCGCTGGCGAATCAAAAAGAATGGGTAGCAAAAATAAGTTACTTTTGAAAGTTGAGGGTAAGACACTCATAAAGAACTATATTGATAATATATCTAAATCGAACGTATCAGAGATAGTCATTGTGACGGGTCATCAGTCAAGTGAAATTGAAAAAGAGTTAGATGGCTATGATCTTAAATTTATCTATAATGAGAAATATAGAGAGGGCATGTCAACTTCCTTAAATACTGGGATAAATTCACTGTCAAAAAATATTAATGCTGCCATAATATGTTTGCCTGATATGCCCATGATTGGAATTTATGAAATAAATAAGTTGATTGAATATTACAATCCTAAAATTGGGCATGAAATTTGTGTTGCAACTTATAATGACCAGAGGGGTAATCCTGTTTTGTGGGACAAGAAATATTTTAAAAAACTGATGCAAATTACAGGTGATAAGGGGGGCAGGTATCTATTACCAAAATTTTTAGATAAATCTGTTGAAGTAAAACTAGGAGAAGCAGTCGCCTTTGATGTGGATAATGAGAGCAGCTATAAAATCATAAATACAAAAAAATAAAACTTAAAATCCTCTAACTAATCGTAAATATTTCACATCCATTTTTTGTGATGCCAACAGTATGCTCAAATTGTGCTGATAATTCTTTGTCTCTTGTTACAATTGTCCAACCATCTGATAAAAGTTTGATATCTTTTGACCCCGCATTAATCATTGGTTCGATTGTGAATATCATGCCTTCCTTTAATTCATACCCATGACCTTTCTTACCGAAGTGGAGAATGTTAGGATGATCATGAAATATTTTACCGATTCCATGCCCACATAAATCTTCAACAACAGAAAATCTGTTTCTTTCAGCTATTTCCTGTATTCGCGCACCAATATCACCAGTATGGATCCCTGGTTTCAGTATCTTTATTGCTTCCATCAGGCACTCTTTTGTAATATCTAATAGGATTTCAGCTTTTCTTGATATTTTACCTACCTTATACATCCTACTAGTATCGCCATACCATCCGTCATGGATTAGAGTAACATCAATATTTAATATATCGCCTTCTTTTAATTTTTTTTTGCTGGGTATACCGTGACAAATAACATTATTTAATGAGATACAAGAAGATGCAGGATAACCTCTATAATAAAGTGTAGCTGGTACGCAATTATTTGATAATGCAAACTCGTAGATGAGTCTATCAAGGTATTCTGTAGTAGTTCCCTCTAAAATATAGGGCTCTATAAAATCCAAACATTTTGATGCAAGCTTTCCCGATTTCTTCATGCAGTTAAAGCTCGCCTCATCATGTAACTTAATTAATCCAATATTTTTATTTGGTGCTAGATTTGCTTTAATATAACTATGCATTCACTTTTTCTAATGTTTCAGTAACCTTCTATACTAAAAAATATTTTTATTATACTCAATATAATATATAAACAATGTAATAATAATTTGCACCTAATGGTATTGATATGAAAGATATAACAGCTGCAATTTTAGTGATCGGTGATGAGATCTTATCTGGCAGAACCAAAGATAAAAATATTGGCTACATAGCTGAATGCTTTTCAAATATTGGTGTATATTGCAAAGAGGTCAGGATTGTTCCTGATGAGGAAGATAAGATTATTGGTGCATTAAATGAGCTTAGAAACGAGTACACTTATGTTATGACAACTGGAGGCATCGGTCCAACTCATGATGATATCACGGCAGATTGTGTAGCAAAAGCATTTGGTACAGGAATATCAGAAAATGAAGATGCCATTAATATGTTACTTGAGAGAATACCCCTTGAGGATTTGAATGAATCAAGGCGAAGAATGGCTCGAATACCACACGGCGCAAGATTGATTGAGAACAATGTATCAAAGGCGCCTGGCTTTCAAATAGAGAATGTGTTTGTAATGGCCGGCGTTCCAGCCGTAATGCAGGCTATGTTGGATGTTGTCATGTCAAGAATTGATAAAGGTCAGAAGTTATTTACCTGCAATATCTCTACTGATATTAAGGAGGGTGATATTGCAGATATACTCCGAGAGATACAAAAAAATAATCCAAATGTTATGATTGGATCATACCCATACTATACTGATGGAGGCTACGGTGCGAATATTGTGTGCAGAGCTAAGAATCTTGATGAACTGAAAAATATAGCCATTATAATAGAGGGTAATTTATCAGCTATTGGGAATGTAGAAGTTGGAGATTTTGAATAGGATGGATAGCAAAACGAGCTCAAAGTTATTTCCTGTATCATGGGATCAATTCCATCGGGACTCAAAAGCCCTTGCTTGGCGTCTTGCGGATAAAGGTGACTGGTCAGCTATAATTGCTGTCACGCGTGGAGGACTTGTGCCATCAGCAATCGTTGCCAGAGAATTAAATGTAAGAATAATAGAAACAATATGTGTAACATCTTATAATCCCGAACACCAAAGAGGTGATATTGAAGTACTAAAAAAAATTAGCGATAATTTGCTCTCAGACCCCAAATTTAAGCCAGATACAATATTATGTATTGATGATCTCGTTGATACAGGTTCAACAATGGCAGTTGTCAAGGATATGATCCCAAATGCACATATAGCAACTGTTTATGCTAAACCCGAAGGTTTGTATAATGTGGATACATTTATCACCGAGGTTAGTCAGGATACATGGATTTATTTTCCATGGGATACTGAATTACAATTTGCACCACCTATAAATCCAAGCGGTGTTTAATTATGATCTATTTAATTTATGAGCGGACGTGGTGGAATAGGTAGACACAAGAGACTTAAAATCTCTCGGAGGTTACTCCGTGCCGGTTCGAGTCCGGCCGTCCG
>MDTD01097900.1_pt1 | contig 16535 bp, 11 predicted proteins | sample 811221 | NCBI WGS metagenome assembly MDTD01 (sample SAMN05326646, study PRJNA326480) | marine metagenome | isolation source: seawater | place: Pacific Ocean: South West | collected 2011 | reverse complement strand
GATGTCTAAAGAAAAATTTGAACGTACAAAGCCACATGTAAATGTGGGCACAATCGGGCACGTAGATCATGGTAAGACTACGTTAACAGCTGCTATTACTACCCATCAAGCTTCTAAGTTCGGTGGCGAAACAAAAGCGTATGACCAAATAGACAACGCACCTGAAGAACGTGAACGCGGTATTACTATCGCCACTGCGCACGTGGAATATGAATCAGAAGCTCGTCATTACGCTCATGTAGATTGCCCCGGACATGCTGATTACGTAAAGAATATGATTACAGGCGCCGCTCAAATGGATGGTGCTATTTTGGTTGTATCTGCAGCAGATGGGCCAATGCCTCAGACTCGTGAACATATCCTATTATCTCGTCAAGTTGGCGTACCTTATATTTTGGTTTACATGAATAAGGCCGACATGGTTGATGATGCAGAGTTAGTTGAATTAGTTGAAATGGAAATTCGTGAACTTTTAGATTCATATGATTTTCCTGGCGACGACACACCAATTGTTGTTGGTTCTGCATTGAAAGCTTTAGAAGGCGATAGCTCCGATATCGGCACTCCATCTATTGATAAATTAGTTGAAGCTCTTGATTCTTATATTCCAGAACCCGAACGAGCAATCGATGGTGACTTCATTATGCCTATCGAGGATGTTTTCTCTATATCCGGTCGTGGCACTGTAGTTACTGGCCGTGTTGAGCGCGGTGTAATTAATGTTGGCGACGATATAGAAATTATAGGTATTAAGGATACGACAACTACAACATGTACAGGTGTTGAGATGTTCCGTAAATTACTTGACCAAGGCGTCGCTGGTGACAACGTTGGTGTTTTACTTCGTGGAACAAAACGTGACGAGGTAGAAAGAGGACAAGTACTAGCAAAACCAGGATCGATTAATCCACATACCCATTTTGAAGCTGAAGTTTATGTATTAGGAAAAGATGAAGGCGGACGTCATACTCCGTTCTTTAATGGATATCGTCCTCAATTTTACTTCCGAACGACAGACGTTACTGGTGCTTGCGAGCTACCCGAAGGAGTTGAGATGGTTATGCCTGGGGATAACGTTAAAATGACTGTGAAATTAATTGCACCGATCGCAATGGATGAAGGGTTACGCTTCGCAATTCGTGAAGGTGGTCGCACCGTTGGAGCTGGTGTGGTTGCTAAAATTATTGAATAACCAATTACAGAAAGGCGAATGAGTTAATTGTTTTTATACTTTGGCTTGTTCATTTAGAAGGCTAGTAGCTCAATTGGTAGAGCAGCGGTCTCCAAAACCGCAGGTTGGGGGTTCAAGTCCCTCCTGGCCTGCCATTTTTGAAAGACGATTGGCTGTACACTGAGCGATAAGGGATGAATAACCTGTGTTAGACATGGTGAAATTGTTAGTGGCCATCTCCCTCTTAATAGCGGGTATTTTTGGTTTTTATCAATTTGAAGATCAAGCTACATGGATCAGACTTTTAGGTTTGCTTGTAGTGGTTGTTTTGGCGACTGTAGTTGTAGTTCAAACGCCAGTAGGAAAAAATATTTGGCGGTTTGCTGTAGATTCTCGCACTGAGGTGAGAAAAGTTGTATGGCCCACTAGGCAAGAAACTCTGCAAACCTTGTTAATTGTTGTTATTGCTGTTTTGATTGTTGCTATATTTTTGTGGGCAGTTGATTCAGTACTTTTTTGGGCCGTGCGTTTGGCAACGGGGCAAGGTTAATATGGCTAGGCGTTGGTATGTTGTTCATGCTTATTCAGGTTTTGAGTCATCGGTAAAAAAATCGTTGATTGATCGCATTGAGAGAGCAGGCAAGCAAGATTTGTTTGGTGAAATTTTAGTTCCTACCGAGGAAGTCGTAGAGATGCGAGGCGGTTCTCAAAGGAAAAGTGAACGGAAGTTCTTCCCAGGCTATGTTTTAGTTCAAATGGAAATGACTGATGAGGCATGGCATTTGGTTAAAGGTGTACCTAAAGTCATGGGATTTATTGGCGGAACGGGGGATAGACCAGCTCCCATTACAGATAGAGAAGCCGATTCTATTTTACAAAGAATGCAAGAAGGGGTTGAAAAACCTCGTCCTAAGGTTTTGTTTGAGCCAGGAGAGGTAGTCAGGGTAACAGATGGACCCTTCAACGACTTTAATGGAGTTGTCGAAGAAGTTGATTATGATAAATCTAGACTCAAGGTTTCGGTATTAATTTTTGGTAGATCAACTCCGGTTGATTTAGAATTTGGGCAAGTAGAGAAAGGTTAAGTTTGTTATAATTTTCCGGCTTAATCTTTAAAGGTTGAGTTTTTCAGGGGAGGTTAGGGGTACCTAGCCGTTCGAACCCAAACGAGGTTAAAAGATGGCAAAAAAAGTTGATGCGTACATAAAGTTGCAGGTTCCAGCCCAATCTGCAAATCCAAGCCCTCCTGTGGGACCGGCACTAGGTCAGCATGGCGTTAATATCATGGAATTCTGCAAGGCATTCAATGCCCAGACACAGCAAACTGAAAAAGATTTGCCAATTCCAGTAGTGATCACTGTTTATAACGATAAGTCTTTCACATTTGTGATGAAGACCCCTCCGGCCTCGATACTCCTGAAAAAAGCCGCTGGATTGAAAAAGGGTTCTGGGCGACCAAATACGGAAAAAGTCGGAACTGTTACCCGATCGCAGCTAGAGGAAATAGCAAAAGCAAAGGATGCAGATTTAACAGCAAACGACATGGATGCAGCTGTGAAAACTATCGCCGGTTCAGCTAGATCGATGGGATTAAACGTTGAAGGGATGGATTGATGGCCAAAGTAACCAAAAGACAAAAAATAATTGCTGAGAAAGTGGATAGAGAAAAACACTATCCTGCAGAAGAGGCTTTTGAGCTTCTTAACGAGCTATCGAATCTAAAATTTAGTGAGAGCATCGATGTTTCTGTAAATCTCGGAGTAGATCCAAGAAAATCGGATCAGGTTGTAAGGGGTTCAGCAATTCTACCTTCCGGCACAGGCAAAGAGGTAAGGGTAGCTGTGTTCGCCCAAGGAGCCATCGCTGAGGCAGCAGAAAAAGCAGGCGCCGACATCGTAGGCATGGACAATCTTGCCGATGAAGTGAAGAAAGGAAACATGAATTTCGATGTGGTGATCGCTTCTCCTGACTCAATGAGGGTAGTAGGACAACTTGGCCAGATCTTGGGGCCGAGAGGCCTTATGCCAAATCCTAAGGTTGGGACTGTGACCGCTGATGTTGCTACAGCAGTGCAAAATGCTAAATCAGGTCAAGCAAGGTTTAGAACAGATAAGGCTGGCATTATCCATGCTTCGATTGGTAAATCAGGCTTCAAGCCAGCTGAATTAATAAAGAACTTGGAAGCCCTAATAAATGAATTGAAAAAATTAAAGCCAAGCGCAGCAAAAGGCGTTTATCTAAAAAAAATAACCGTTTCATCGACAATGGGGCCAGGCCTCACTGTTGATCAAACCTCGCTAGATATAAGTTGATCGACAAAGGAATTTTCGATTTGAAAGACTTTGGAGCACCAGAAAAATCTGGTTGCTATTAAAGACCGTAGGAGCTGAATTTAGCTTAATTTCCTACGTAAATAGCGCTTCGTAATTGGATAGAATTCCGAGAACGACGTGTTGGTAATTGGGGATACCCAAATCAAAATTGGAACCTATGGTTCTAATGTTTTCGGGAGGAAACTACATTGGCGTTAAATCGGGAACAAAAAGAATCCGTTGTTAATGAAGTTGCAGATGTCGCGAGTGGCGCATTCTCTGCCGTAGCCGCTGAGTATAGGGGTCTAAGCGTGGCAGAGATGACAGAGCTGAGATCAGAAGCTCGCAATAACGGTGTTTATTTAAAAGTTGTAAAAAATTCTTTGGCTCGTCGTGCAGTAGAAGGGACGGATTTCGAGTGCTTGATAAGCGGCCTTTCTGGCCCCCTAATTCTTGCTTTTTCTCAAGAAGATCCTGGCGCTGCTGGCCGAGTTATTAAAGATTTTGCGAAAGATCATGAGAAATTAAAGGTAACAATGTTGGCTATAGGCGGCAAGCAGTTAGATGCCACACAATTAGATGTTTTAGCTAATATGCCCACTTACGATCAGGCTATATCGATGCTTATGTCAGTAATTAAAGCACCGGTAACAAAATTCGCGCAAACATTGAATGAAGTACCAGGCAAATTGGTGCGTACAGTTGTTGCTGTAAAAGATTCAAAGGATGCAGCTTAAAATTAAATTATTTTTTTAAAATTAAAAATCAAATTGGAGAATATGATGTCTAAAGAAGATATCTTGGAAGCTATCGCTAACATGTCCGTTATGGATGTTGTTGAACTTATTGAAGCAATGGAAGAAAAATTTGGAGTAACCGCCGCCGCCGCTGTGGCTGTAGCTGCCCCCGGGGCTGGCGGAGAGGCCGCTGCTGCCGCAGAGGAAAAAACTGACTTTGATGTTGTATTAGAGAGTTTCGGTGAAAATAAGGTTGCTGTCATAAAAGCTGTCAGAAGTGTGACCGGACTTGGCTTAAAAGAAGCGAAAGAATCAGTGGAAGGTGCACCAACAACATTAAAGGAAGCCGTTTCGAAAGATGAAGCTGAGGAAGCAAAGAAAGCATTAGAAGAAGCTGGAGCAACTGTAGCATTGAAGTAAGAAATTGATTTTTACCCGATAACCCACCAGCCGACTGTTTAAATACTGCTGGAAACGGTTACTTGGGTTGTAAGTGATTTTAAGGGTTGAAATTTTGATTTATTGAAATTTCAAAATCGGTTTCACAGCGGTTACAGCAAACAAAGTAATATCGCTAATGATAGGGAATAGCAAGCATGGCCTATTCGTTCACTGAGAAGAAACGTATTAGAAAAGATTTTGGTAAACGACCAAGCATATTGGGCGTGCCATTTTTACTTGCAACACAGCTTGATTCTTATAAAGGCTTCTTGCAAGCAGATTCTGATCCAGATATGCGCGAACCGCATGGACTACACGCTGCATTCCAGTCAGTTTTTCCGATAGAAAGTTACTCGGGAAATGCTGCTCTGGAATATGTGCACTATAGGCTCGGTGAACCCATTTTCGATGAGAGAGAATGCCAACAACGTGGCGCAACTTTCGCGGCACCACTACGAGTTTTGGTACGTTTGGTGATTTTTGATAAAGATGCTCCAGTGGGAACAAGGCAAGTCAAAGATATCAAAGAACAGGAAATCTACATGGGTGAAATGCCGCTTATGACCAATAACGGCACCTTTATAATAAACGGTACCGAGAGAGTTATAGTTTCTCAGTTACACCGATCTCCTGGAGTATTTTTTGATCATGATAAAGGAAAAACACATTCATCCGGCAAGTTACTTTTTTCAGCTAGGGTTATTCCTTACAGAGGTTCTTGGCTCGATTTTGAATTTGATCCAAAAGATATGGTTTATGTCAGAATTGACAGACGCAGAAAACTTCCTGCGACCATTCTTCTCAGAGCCTTGGGTTACGAGACAGATGAGATACTAGATTTATTTTTTGAAAAAGATACTTTTGCCTTTAACAAGAAAAAAATCGAGCTCTCGCTTGTTCCTTCACGTCTACGAGGAGAAACAGCAACTTTTGATGTAAAGGCTAAAAAAACTATCGTTGTCGAAGCTGGAAAGCGTATTACTGCTCGCCACATAAAGCAGCTTGAAAAAGCAAATGTAAAAAAACTGGAAGTCCCAAAAGATTACCTCATCGGCAAAACTCTTGCTGATAATGTCATTGATAAAGACACCGGAGAGCTTTTGGCGAGTGCGAATGAAGAGTTAAATGAAGAACTCTTAACTACTTTAATGGATAGTGGAGCGACAGAAATCCATACAATCTTTACTAACGATTTAGATCACGGACCTTATATTTCGGACACTCTCAGAATTGATCCTACTAGCAACGCGTTAGAGGCAATGGTTGAGATTTACCGAATGATGAGACCAGGCGAGCCTCCTACAAAAGAGGCAGCCCAGAATCTTTTTCATAACTTATTTTTTACCGAAGATCGCTATGACCTTTCTGCTGTTGGAAGAATGAAATTCAATAGAAGATTGGGTCGAGATGCTGCAGAAGGTGCTAGTATTCTTTATGACCATAAGTATTACGGTACTCGAGGAGATGAAGATGGAAAAACTCGAATTTCCGAGCATGGAGAGAGTTCAGACATACTAGATGTATTAAAAACACTTGTCGATATTAGAGATGGAAATGGCGTGGTTGATGATATTGATCATCTGGGCAACAGACGAGTCCGCTGTGTCGGAGAAATGGCGGAAAATCAATTCCGAGTTGGTCTGGTCAGAGTGGAACGTGCGGTTAAGGAAAGACTTAGTTTGGCCGAGAGCGAGGGGTTAATGCCTCAGGAGATGATAAACGCTAAACCAGTATCCGCGGCGATAAAAGAATTTTTTGGTTCGTCTCAATTGTCGCAATTTATGGACCAGAATAACCCACTCTCGGAAGTCACTCACAAGCGGAGGGTATCAGCTCTGGGTCCAGGTGGCTTGGCAAGAGAAAGAGCGGGGTTTGAGGTGCGTGACGTTCACCCTACTCACTATGGCCGGGTATGCCCGATAGAAACACCAGAAGGCCCAAATATAGGACTTATCAACTCTCTAGCAGTTTACGCCAGAACAAATAAGTATGGATTTCTGGAAACTCCATATAGAAAAGTTGAGAAAAGTAAGGTTACCGACAAAGTGGACTATCTGTCTGCGATAGAAGAGGGTCGATTCGTTATCGCACAGGCTAATGCTAGTTTAGATAAAAATGGAAAATTCACTGATGATTTAGTGTCTTCAAGACACCAAAACGAGTTTACTCTAGCAGCACCAGAGACCATCGAATATATGGACGTTTCGCCAAAACAAATAGTTTCTGTTGCAGCTTCGATAATTCCATTTCTTGAGCATGATGACGCAAACAGAGCTCTGATGGGTGCAAACATGCAGCGACAGGCAGTGCCCACGCTCAGAGCAGAAAAGCCCCTTGTAGGCACAGGTATGGAGAGAGCCGTTGCTATCGATTCTGGTGTAACAATGATTGCAAAACGTGGTGGAAAGATTGAATCAGTCGATGCAGCGCGAATCGTTGTGAGAGTAAATGATGATGAGACAGTTGCAGGTGAATCTGGTGTCGATATCTACAATTTAACTAAATACACTCGTTCAAATCAGAATACATGCATCAACCAAAGACCTTTGGTGATGGTAGACGATGTGGTGTCTCGCGGTGACGTAATGGCCGATGGTCCTTCCACAGATATGGGTGAGTTAGCATTAGGTCAAAATTTAAGAATCGCCTTCATGCCCTGGAATGGATACAACTTTGAGGATTCGATTTTAATATCTGAACAAGTTGTGAAAGAAGATAGGTTTACAACTATCCATATCGAAGAAGTCACTTGCATGGCGAGAGACACAAAATTAGGACCAGAAGAAATAACAGCTGACATACCAAACGTCGGTGAAGCTGCGCTCGCAAAATTAGATGATTCAGGAATTGTTTATGTTGGAGCGGAAGTTAAAGAAGGAGATATTCTAGTCGGTAAAGTTACTCCCAAAGGAGAAACTCAACTTACCCCTGAGGAAAAGCTTTTACGTGCCATTTTTGGAGAGAAAGCCTCGGATGTAAAAGATACTTCAACGCGAGTTTCGTCCAGTCGAGCTGGAACTGTTATTGATGTAAGGGTATTCACCCGAGATGGTGTGGACAAGGATGTGAGGGCTATTGAGATAGAAGAATCTGAATTGGCTATGGTTCGCAAGGACCTCGATGACCAGCTAAGAATCATGGAAGAGGATACCTTTGACCGCGTAGAAAAAATGCTCATAGGTAAGGTAGCTGATGGGGGCCCAGGAGACTTAAAAGCCGGATCCAAGATAACGAAAAATTATTTAATGGAGCTTAACAGAGATCAATGGTTAGAAATTCGCTTAAAGAATGATGATGTCGCGAAAGCTCTAGAAGCCATATCAAATCAAGTGACGGCACAACGAAATGAATTCGAAGCTCGCTATGAAGAGAAGAAGCGAAAGCTAACTTCGGGCGATGATTTGGCGCCAGGCGTTCTAAAGATGGTAAAAGTTTACGTTGCCGTAAAAAGAAGAATCCAATCGGGTGATAAAATGGCTGGCCGTCATGGTAATAAAGGAGTCATATCACGAATCGTACCAGTTGAAGATATGCCTTTTGATGAAGCTGGTCAGCCAGTCGATATTGTATTAAATCCTTTAGGTGTGCCTTCGAGGATGAATATTGGTCAGGTGCTTGAGACTCACTTGGGATTCGCGGCAAAAGGCATCGGGAAGAAAATCGGTCAAATGTTAGATGCACAAGTAAAGGCTAAAGATCTACGAACATTCCTAGAGCAGGTTTATAACACTAGTGGCAAGAAAGAGGATCTCAAAAGTTTTTCAGAGCAAGAGTTATTTGAGATGGCTAACAATCTTCGTGGTGGTGTTCCTATGGCAACACCGGTGTTTGATGGTGCTCATGAAGATGAAATCAGACAGATGCTCGAACTTGCTGGCGAGGATATAGATGGCCAAACTCAATTGTATGATGGGAGAACTGGAGAAGCTTTTGAGCGTCGCGTGACAGTTGGTTATATGTACATGATTAAATTGAACCACTTGGTGGATGATAAGATGCACGCTCGTTCCACCGGACCCTATAGTTTGGTAACACAGCAGCCGTTGGGTGGAAAGGCTCAATTTGGGGGTCAACGATTTGGTGAGATGGAAGTCTGGGCATTAGAAGCTTATGGAGCATCATATACGCTTCAGGAGATGCTCACAGTTAAGTCAGACGATGTAAATGGCCGAACTCGTATGTACAAAAATATTGTCGATGGAGACCATAAAATGGAGGCTGGAATGCCAGAGTCCTTCAACGTTCTTGTAAAAGAAATTCGGTCATTGGGCATAAACATTGAATTGGAGCAAGATTCATGAAAGATCTGTTAAAAATTTTAAAACAGCAAGGTCAGAATGAAGAATTTGACGCGATAAGAATTGGTTTGGCGTCTTCAGATATGGTCCGATCATGGTCTTTTGGTGAGGTGAAAAAACCAGAAACTATAAACTATCGAACTTTTAAACCAGAAAGAGACGGACTTTTTTGTGCAAAGATTTTTGGACCAACCAACGACTATGAGTGTTTGTGTGGCAAATATAAGCGTTTGAAACATAGAGGCGTTGTTTGTGAAAAATGTGGGGTTGAGGTCACCCTAGCCAAGGTGCGAAGAGAGCGTATGGGCCATATAGATTTAGCTTCACCAGTAGCCCACATTTGGTTTTTAAAGTCTCTTCCCTCTAGAATTGGTCTCTTGCTCGACATGACACTGAGGGATATAGAAAGAGTTTTGTATTTTGAAAGTTATGTGGTGATCGACCCAGGCATGACTCCGTTAGAGCGCTTCCAACTACTCACAGATGAACAATACTTGGAGGCGATAGAAGAGAATGGGGATGAGTTCGATGCTCGAATGGGCGCTGAAGCTGTTTTTGAGTTGTTACGCACATTGGAGATGGACAAAGAAATATCTCACTTACGCGAGGAGATAGAATCTACGAATTCTGAGACAAAAATTAAAAAGATTGCCAAAAGATTAAAACTTTTGGAGTCTTTAAATGTATCCGGCAATCGTCCAGAATGGATGATACTTACCGTACTACCAGTGCTACCCCCAGAACTTAGACCGCTGGTTCCTCTTGATGGTGGGAGATTTGCAACTTCAGATTTAAATGACCTCTATCGACGAGTAATAAATAGAAATAATAGACTTAAGCGACTTTTAGATTTAGCTGCCCCAGACATCATAGTAAGAAACGAAAAGCGCATGCTTCAAGAATCAGTGGATGCCCTTCTCGATAATGGTCGTAGGGGAAGAGCGATAACAGGAACTAACAAACGCCCATTGAAATCTCTGGCTGATATGATTAAAGGCAAACAAGGAAGATTCAGACAAAACCTATTGGGAAAGCGTGTTGATTACTCAGGCCGCTCGGTAATCGTAGTAGGACCTACATTAAAATTACACCAATGCGGATTACCGAAAAAGATGGCACTGGAGTTATTCAAGCCATTTATTTTTTCAAAACTTCAGTTCCGAGGCCTCGCAACAACAATTAAAGCTGCTAAAAAGTTAGTAGAGAGAGGAACAGCGGAGGTCTGGGATATTTTAGAGGAAGTCATTCGTGAGCATCCGGTCATGCTTAATAGGGCTCCAACATTGCATCGATTAGGAATACAGGCCTTTGAGCCAATACTTGTTGAAGGAAAAGCTATTAATTTACACCCACTGGTTTGTACAGCCTTTAATGCCGATTTCGATGGCGACCAAATGGCAGTTCACGTTCCATTGTCAATCGAAGCACAATTGGAAGCAAGAACACTGATGATGGCATCTAATAACGTACTCTCACCAGCCAATGGGGAGCCTGTCATCGTTCCTACTCAGGATGTTGTTTTAGGTCTTTATTACATGACCCGTCAAAGAGTTAACGCAAAAGGCGAGGGTATGTTACTTGCAAACGTCGCTGAAGCAAGACGTGCCTATGAAAATAATGTCGCTGAGCTGCATGCTAGAGTGAAAGTTCGAATAAATGAAGTTGAAATTGACGAAGAAGGAAACGAGACAGAATCTAACACGATTAAGGATACAACTATTGGTCGAGCGATGTTATGGGATATTGTGCCTCGAGGTTTATCTTTTGACCTTGTCAATAAGAACATGAAGAAGAAGGCGATATCTCAACTTGTTAACGCGTGTTATCGACAATTAGGATTAAAGTATACCGTTGTTTTTGCTGATCAACTTATGTATCTAGGTTTTGCTCAAGCCGCAAAAGCCGGAACTTCTATCGGATTAAACGATATGGTAATTCCAGATGCAAAAGCAGAAATTCTTGCGGAGGCAGAAACAGAGGTAAAGGAAATTCAAGATCAATATGCCTCCGGTCTGGTGACTAATGGGGAACGCTACAATAAAGTAGTTGATATTTGGTCACATACAAACGATCAAATAGCTCGGGCTATGATGGAAAAGCTAGGTAAAGAATCCGTAACCAATAAGGATGGTGAAAAAGAAGAGCAAGACTCTTTCAATAGCATATATATGATGGCTGACTCTGGAGCAAGAGGATCTGCTGCGCAAATTAGACAACTTGCAGGCATGAGAGGTCTGATGGCGAAACCTGACGGATCGATCATAGAAACCCCAATAACGGCAAATTTTCGTGAAGGCTTAAATGTCCTTCAGTACTTTATTTCTACCCATGGAGCAAGAAAAGGGTTGGCGGATACCGCCCTAAAGACCGCTAACTCCGGATATTTGACAAGAAGGCTTGTGGATGTCGCTCAGGATCTTGTTATAACCGAACAAGATTGTGGAACTGAGAATGGACTTTTAATGATGCCAATTATTGAAGGTGGAGATGTCGTAGAGCCCTTAAGAGAGAGGATTTTAGGCCGGGTCACGGCTAAAGAAGTAACTGCGCCTGGCTCAGAAGAGGTTATTTGTAACAAGGGAGTGCTCCTCGATGAGCAGCTAGTGGACCAACTGGAATCGGCTGGAGTTGACCAAGTTATAGTGAGATCAGCGATAACATGTAATACCCGTCAAGGCATCTGTGCTAAATGTTATGGGCGCGATTTGGCTCGCGGAAATTTAGTAAATATTGGTGAGGCTGTTGGGGTTATGGCAGCACAATCGATCGGTGAGCCAGGAACCCAGCTTACGATGAGAACTTTTCATATCGGTGGTGCGGCATCACGGGCAGCTGCAGTATCTAGCATAGAACCTAAAAATGCTGGCAGTGTAAAATTACACAACATAAAAACAATTGAAAATGCGGCAGGAAAACTTGTCGCGGTATCTAGGTCCGGCGAAGTCGTCATTGTTGATGATATTGGGAGAGAGCGTGAACGCTATAAACTCCCATACGGAGCTGAGTTACAAGTCAGAGAAGGTGACTTGGTTGAAGGCAGTCAAATTGTTGCTAATTGGGATCCTCATACTCACCCAATTATTACTGAGACCGGCGGAACAATAAAATTTGTAGACTTTATCGATGGAGTGACTATCGAAAAGCAAACAGATGGCGTAACAGGCCTCTCTTCAGTTTCGATTATTGACGCAAAACAAAGGCCCACTCAAGGAAAAGATTTAAGGCCGATGGTGAAACTACTTGATGACAAGGGCAATGACATTAACTTGCCAGGAACCACTTTACCCGCTAATTACTTTTTGCCAGGCGGAGCTCTTGTAATTGTCGCAGATGGGGCAGAGGTAAAGATCGGAGATGTCTTAGCGCGAATACCTCAAGAATCATCAAAAACAAGAGATATAACTGGTGGATTGCCGAGAGTAGCTGATTTATTTGAGGCGAGAAAACCTAAAGAGCCTGCAATTTTGGCTGAGGCAACTGGAGCAGTAGGATTCGGTAAGGATACGAAAGGAAAGCAAAGATTAATAATAACAGATCCTGATGGTGATCAAAACGAACTTCTTATTCCAAAATGGCGCCATGTAAATGTCTTCGAAGGAGAGTATGTTGAGAAGGGTGAAGTTATCGCAGATGGAGAATTAAATCCTCATGATATTTTAAGATTAAGGGGCGTTACTGATTTGGCTGAGTATCTCGTAAAAGAGGTACAGGACGTTTATCGACTGCAAGGAGTTGGTATAAACGACAAACATATCGAAGTAATAATAAGGCAAATGCTTCGCAAGGTTGAAATCACTGATGCTGGAGAAACAAGGCTCTTGCGCGGAGAGCAAGCTGAGAGAGCCCGCGTTTTGGATGCAAATGAGGAAGCCTTAAACGATGACAAATTACCAGCGAAGTGGGAACAACTCCTGTTGGGCATCACAAAAGCCTCTTTAGCCACAGAATCCTTTATTTCTGCGGCGTCTTTTCAAGAGACGACCAGAGTCCTCACTGAGGCGGCAGTAAGGGGAAGCAGGGATTCTTTAAATGGCCTAAAGGAAAATGTCATAGTTGGTAGATTGATTCCCGCGGGTACTGGGTTAGCTCATCATAATGAGCGAAAAGCCAGCAGAGCGGCGAAATCTGAAGGACATGTCGAAATGGCGGTAGAAGAAGTCGAAGAGGCGATTAAAGCAGCTTTGAATACCTCAGATGAGTAAATAAAAGGCCTTCAGCCAGATTGGGTTGTTGACACATGTATCGGGGGCGAATAAAATTCGCGATCTTCTATACAGGTAGTCCTTAGGTGGACACCTGTATTTTTTGCGGAAAAATAATTGTTTAACGATTAGAAGATAATGGCACTATTCGGATTAATAAAGTTAAAAGGGCAATAATTAATGTCGACCATTAATCAGCTTGTAAGAAAACCGAGGCAGAGAAAGCCAGAAAAAACTAATGTTCCGGCATTGGATGCATGCCCGCAGAAACGTGGAGTGTGTACTCGTGTTTATACGACTACACCGAAAAAACCTAATTCCGCATTGAGAAAAGTAGCTAGAGTGAGACTAACTAACGGGTTTGAAGTTTCTACCTACATTGGCGGAGAGGGCCATAACTTACAAGAGCACAGTGTTGTATTGATAAGAGGCGGTCGTGTGAAAGACCTGCCTGGAGTTAGATATCATGTTGTGCGCGGAGCGCTAGATACCTCAGGGGTCGAGAAGAGAAGACAGGGTAGATCTAAGTATGGAGCGAAACGCCCCAAGGGTTAATTGAGTATCTCCGGCTTTATGCCGATCACAGAGAGAATTTGTAAAATGCCAAGAAGAAGAGTAGCAGCAAAAAGAGAAATCCTACCAGACCCCAAGTTTGGCAGCCAAGTTTTAACAAAATTCGTCAACATGGTTATGGTTGATGGTAAAAAGTCAGTTGCTGAAAAAATTATGTATGGGGCGTTGAGTATAGCGCAAGAAAAAAAAGGAGCTGAGCCAATGGATTTGCTTGAATCAGCTCTAGACAACGTCAGACCTATGGTCGAAGTTAAGTCGAGAAGGGTTGGAGGAGCTACGTATCAAGTGCCAGTGGAAGTACGGCCGTTACGAAGAAACGCCCTTGCAATGCGTTGGTTGATAGAAGCTGCGCGAAAACGGAGCGAGAAATCTATGGCAGCTAGATTAGCGGGTGAGTTAATAGATGCATCTGAACAAAAGGGAAGTGCGGTGAAGAAAAAAGAAGATACTCACCGAATGGCCGAAGCAAATAAAGCATTCTCGCATTACCGCTGGTAGATGATGTGTAATTTTGTATCTCATTGTTTGAGATACCTGAACATAAGGTAAAAATTGTGGCTCGTAGCACGCCAATAGAACGATACCGAAATATTGGGATCATGGCGCATATTGATGCAGGGAAGACGACAACCACAGAGCGGATACTATATTATACCGGAGTGTCTCACAAAATCGGTGAAGTACATGATGGTGCCGCAACAATGGACTGGATGGCGCAGGAGCAGGAGAGGGGAATAACAATAACCTCTGCCGCTACAACATGTTTTTGGTCTGGAATGGATAAAAAATTAGAGCAGCATCGTATCAACATAATAGATACGCCAGGCCATGTTGATTTTACGATTGAAGTTGAGAGATCGTTAAGGGTACTAGACGGAGCTATATTTGTTTTATGCGCAGTTGGAGGAGTGGAACCTCAATCAGAAACTGTGTGGCGACAAGCTAATAAGTACCGTGTGCCTCGTATGGCCTTTGTGAATAAGATGGATCGATTAGGGGCAGATTTTTTCCGTGTTGTTGAAGAAATCGAACAGAGACTGGGTGCAAACGTTATTCCGGTTCAATTACCAATTGGAGTGGAAGAAGAATTTAAGGGCGTGATTGACCTTGTAAAAATGAAGGCAATCGAATGGAGCGATAAAGATTTTGGTTCGACTTTTAGCTATTCGGACATACCGGATAATCTGAAGGAAGTAAGTAACAAGTTTAGAGATCGCATGATAGAGGCATCGGCGGAAGCCAATGAGGATCTCATGGATGAATATCTCAGAGATGGAGAGCTTTCTGAGGAAAAGATTTTACTTGGTTTACGGGAGAGGACTTTAAAACTAGAAATTGTTCCAGTATGTGTTGGTTCGGCTTTTAAAAATAAAGGTGTTCAGGCACTACTTGATAAAATTATAGATTTTATGCCAGCTCCGACAGATGTTTCTGCCGTAAAAGGGGTTTTGGTAGGAAGTGAGAAAGAGGAGAAACGCAACCCATCAGACAGGGAGCCATTTGCAGCTTTAGCATTTAAAATAGCTACTGATCCGTATGTGGGAACATTGACATTTTTCAGGTGCTACTCGGGCCTAATTAAAACCGGAGATATGGTTTTTAATCCGGGTAAAGAAAAAAAAGAAAGAATTGGCAGGTTGCTTCAAATGCACTCTAATTCTAGAGAAGAGATAAATGAGGTTCGAGCCGGAGACATTGCGGCAGCGGTAGGATTAAAAGATGTGTCGACAGGCGATACGCTTTGCGACAACAGCAAAAAGATCATGCTTGAGCGGATGGAATTTCCTGAACCGGTTATTTCGGTCGCAATTGAGCCAAGAACAAAAGCTGATCAAGAGAAAATGGGAGATGCATTAAATAAACTTACCAGAGAAGATCCGTCTTTCCGAGTAGGTACCGATAGAGAAACGGGACAAACTATTTTATCCGGGATGGGAGAGCTTCATTTGGATATTATAGTTGACAGAATGAAACGTGAATTTTCTGTAGAAGCGAATGTGGGTAAGCCCCAAGTCTCTTACAGAGAAACGATAAGCAAGGCGAGAGAAATTGAAGGAAAGTTTGTTCGGCAAGCTGGCGGGAAAGGGCAATATGGACATGTTTGGCTCAAGCTAGAGCCTCTGGGTGATTTCGAAAAAAGCTTGGAATTTGTGGATAAAATAGTTGGGGGAGTTATTCCAAAAGAATTTATTTCTTCAGTGAAAAAAGGAGTTGAGGGTGCAATGGAGGGCGGTGTTTTAGGTGGTTACCCAATGACGGGTATAAAGGCAACCTTATTTGATGGATCTACCCACGACGTAGACTCAAGTGAGCAAGCTTTTAGAATTGCTGGATCGATGGCATTTAGGAATGGAGCATTGGAGGCTGAGCCTTTGTTGTTAGAGCCAGTGATGCAAGTTGAAGTATTAACACCTGAAGAAAGTATGGGGGATGTTATTGGCGATTTAAATTCGCGCAGGGGAATTGTTTCTGGGATGGATGATGTTCCCTCAGGAAAAGCTGTTAAAGTTCATGTTCCGTTGGCTGAGATGTTTGGTTATGCAACGGATTTGAGAGGCGCTACACAAGGTCGTGCCAGTTACAGTATGGAATTTTATGAATATCGAGAAGTACCTGATGCGATTGCTAAAGGAATTATTAATCGGTATTAAATAGTTAAAGTAATAAAAAATTGGGTTGGAGGTTCAAGACTAAAATTAGTCTCGATAAAACCATTAACTCCGCAAAGATTTGAAGAAATCAGTTAAGGGGCTAGACGGATGTCTAAAGAAAAATTTGAACGTACAAAGCCACATGTAAAT
>MDTD01050478.1_pt1 | contig 16536 bp, 14 predicted proteins | sample 811221 | NCBI WGS metagenome assembly MDTD01 (sample SAMN05326646, study PRJNA326480) | marine metagenome | isolation source: seawater | place: Pacific Ocean: South West | collected 2011 | reverse complement strand
TCCTGCACCGCCGGCTGCGCCCGCACTACCAGCAGCACCAGCGCCACCTGCGGCACCGGAGCCGCCACTGGAGACAGCTCCAGCTGCGCCAGCACCTGCATCCTGAGCCATGGCAACGGGGGCTCCCAGAGCCAGCATGAATAAACTTACGATAACTGCGACTGTTTTTTTCATCTTTTCCTCCTTAACGAATTTTGAACTAAATTTGACGTTATATTTTATCTTGGATCAGCTTGTTTCGTTTGGATATCACTATATGTATTATGAACAACCTTGGTTTTAGAAATTAATCCAGACTATAGTACAATGTCAACTCAAAGAAAAGATTTTTTTTACTTTTTTCTTTACGAAGAAGCATGAAACAGATTTATTTGTTTTTTTAGATATAGCTCCGCTCTGTCGGTTACAGGTCTGTGGCCGACTTCGTGCGGTTTGGTAACACTTTTCCCATTTGATCTTTGACTATGGGATACTATTAAAATGAATTTCAACGTCCGAGAACAGAGAACTATTTTTCATATTTGAAGTCTTTTGTAAAGGGTTTTGTTGCCGGATGTTATAAGATTTTACAAAATAATTTGTGGGATAAAATATTCATCTTGTGATAGAGTTCGGACATTGGGAATATGACTTTTAAGAATTAAGGAAACCAAAAAAATGTGTTTGGCTGTGCCTTCAAAGATAATTGAGATTAATGAATATGTAGCAAAGGTTGAGGTGGATGGCGTGGTGCGGGACGCAAGTATAATGCTGTTGGACGATGTTGGAGTGGGAGACTACGTGATCGTTCACGCTGGTTTCGCTATCTCCAAAGTGGATGAGGCTGCGGCCCTCCAAACCATTGCTGATATGCGCACCATTTTGGAACTGGGATCAGGACAGTCCTGATTCTACAGGGATCGTTTTTGGATCAGGCAAAGCAGATAAAAATCCGTGGGATCGTCCAGGGGGTGGGCTTTCGGCCTTTTTTGTACGGGTTGGCATTGCGGCATAATCTTGTCGGGCAGGTGGCCAATACTGCGGATGGTGTCGATCTTCGGATAGAGGGGCGTGAGGCTTCTTTGGAGGCTTTTATCTCGGATATACCGGTAAAAAGACCTGTGATCAGCCGGATTACATCAATGGCGATTGAGCCTGTCGCCCCAACCGGAGCAAGGCAGTTTGAGATTGTGGAAAGTCGCGGTGCTACCGAGCGGTTTACCTTGATTTCACCTGATGTTTGCGTTTGTAAAGAGTGTCTGGACGAAATGAAAGATCCCGGCAACCGCCGATTTGAATACCCTTTTATCAACTGCACTAATTGCGGTCCACGGTTTACCATTATCAGCGATGTTCCCTATGATCGCCCCAAAACTTCCATGCGCAATTTTGAAATGTGTGCGGACTGCAATGCTGAATACGAAGATCCCACGAATCGCAGGTTTCATGCACAGCCCAATGCCTGTCCGGTTTGCGGTCCCCATGTTTTTATTGCGAATAAGGACGGAGCGTTGCTGGGGGCAGGGGGCAATGCCATTGAGCTTGGCGCATCGCTTTTGAAAGAAGGAAAGATTCTTGCGGTAAAGGGATTGGGGGGATTTCACCTCGCCGTTGATGCGGCCAATGAGTCCGCAGTCCAACGGCTTCGCGAACTCAAAGGACGGCCGGATAAACCTTTTGCACTAATGGCAGCCTCTGTTTTTCAAGCGGCGGCGTACGTTGAAATCAATGATGCGGAAGAACAACTGTTGACATCCTATCACAGGCCCATCGTTTTGTTGGAGAAAAAGGACGATGACCCTGGAATTCGGCTTGCCCCTTCAATTGCGCCGTATAATACTTGCTTGGGGATTATGCTGCCTTATACGCCGCTTCATTATCTCCTGTTGGACAAAGGGCCGGATGTTCTTGTCATGACATCCGGAAACCGTTCCGGAGAACCATTGTCCATAGATAATGACGATGCCTTTGATGCCTTTGCCCATATTGCCGATGCGTTTCTTTTTCATGATCGGGATATCTATTTCAGGGCAGACGATTCCATCATGCGGGTACAGAAAGCGCAGGGTCGCTTTTTGAGACGGTCACGGGGGTATGCGCCGCTTCCGGTGGATTTAAAGCCATTGTCAGGAAAGGTGTTGCCAAGGGTTATGGGATGTGGTGCCGGGCTGAAAGCAACGGTTTGTTTGACCAGAGAACGCTATGGTTTTTTAAGCCAGCATATCGGCGATCTTGAAAATATAAAGGTCAATGGGTTTTATGATCATACCATTTCGCATCTGAAAAAAATAACGGATATTGAGCCTGAAATAATTGCACACGATCTACATTCCGGTTACTACAGCACAGCATGGGCAAAACGTAAGGGGGAAGATGGGATTCCTCTTTTAGGGGTTCAGCATCACCACGCCCATGCCCTGTCATGCATGGCTGAAAATCATCTTGACGGTGAAGTTATTGCCCTGACGTTAGACGGAACAGGTTTGGGTTCTGATGGTCATATTTGGGGCGGAGAAGTTCTGACTTGCACATATGAATCATTCGAACGCCGGGCGAGGCTTCTTTGGTTGCCAATGCCCGGTGGAGATGCAGCAGCGCGGGAACCCTGGCGGATGGCTGCCGCACTGCTTTATAAGGTCTATGGGAGGGATTTCTTGGGTTTGGATATTCCATATATTAAAGAGATGAATACGTCAAAACTTGAATTCTTGGCCGGTATGATGGAAAAACAGGTGAACACCCCTTTGACATCCAGTGCCGGCAGATTGTTTGACGCCATTTCGTCGTTGCTTTGTATCCGTCACGAGATTACCCATGAAAGTCAAGCCGCCATGGCATTGGAAGCGGTAGCGAATTCGCAGGATATTCATGCGCGCTATCATTTTGAGGTCAGGCCGCAAGATGACGGGTGCAGTGTTCTGGATATCGCACCGGCGGTGGATGAAATTGTCGGCGACATTAAGGCTGGTAGGCCTGCAGGAATCATTAGCGCAAAGTTTCATAATACATTGGTGGCGTTTTTCGTGGCGGCGGCAGTGAAGGTGCGTGACGCATCTGGCCTGAATCGCGTGGTTTTGTCCGGCGGTGTGTTCAATAATGATCGCATTTTTTCCGGAATGATAGAGGCCCTTGAAAGTTGTGGGTTTTCGGTTTATACCCATTCTCTGGTGCCTTGCGGTGATGGCGGTATTGCACTGGGGCAAGCCATGGCGGCAGCGGCTAAATGGACAAGGGATCATTAAAATGAAAGATACGGAACACAGCTTATGAGTTTGAAATATATGGAGGAGTTTCGGGATGCCCGATTGGCAAAGGAGCTGGTTAAGCGGATTAAGGCTGTCAGTACAAAGCCCCTTCGCCTGATGGAGGTATGCGGCACCCATACCATGGCGATCTTCCGCCATGGTATCCGCAGTGTATTGCCTGATGGTATTACCCTTTTATCCGGCCCTGGTTGTCCGGTTTGTGTTACGGCACAAAAGGATATTGATGCCTATGTGGCCTTCTCCGGAATGAAAGATGTAATCGTCACCACTTTCGGCGATCTGATGAAGGTGCCCGGATCCGGCTCCACCTTGGCAAAGGAAAAAGCTGTGGGTGCGGATGTGAGGATTGTTTATTCTATTTTTGACGCCATCAATATTGCCAAAAAAAATCCGACCAAAGAGGTGGTGTTCTGCGCGGTGGGGTTTGAGACCACGATTCCTACGATCGCAGCATCACTTCTTACGGCCCAGGCGGAAAACGTTTCCAACTTCAGCATTTATGCCGCAAATAAACTGACGCCGCCGGCCCTGGCAGCGCTCATGGAGGCGGACGGTGTCGAGATTGATGGGTTTATTTTGCCCGGCCACGTATCTGTGATCACCGGGACAGATGCCTACCGGGGAACTTTTGAAAAGTACGATATCCCTTCCGTGATCACCGGTTTTGAGCCGGTTGATGTGCTAAAGGGGATTCTGATTCTGGCGGAACAGAATGAAGCGGGCAGGCCGGACCTGATAAATGCTTATCCAAGGGCTGTGTCGGATAAGGGGAATGAAAAGGCAAAAGCCATAATGAATCAGGTGTTTGAGATTTCCGCTGCCACCTGGCGTGGTATTGGGGAGATTCCGGAGAGCGGGATGTCTCTTAGGGAATCCTACCGGCAGTTTGACGCTGCACAAAAATTTGGTATCGACATGCCTGATGTGCCTGAGCCCAAGGGGTGCGCCTGTGGTGAAATTCTCATGGGCCTCAAAACGCCTGAAGCCTGTAAGCTCTACAAAAAGGTGTGTACGCCAATGAGCCCGGTTGGCCCATGCATGGTGTCCAGTGAAGGAGCCTGTGCTGCCTACTATAAATACGCCTAAAGGAATATTGATATGACGGATAACGATATAATTTTACTTGATCATGGCTCCGGGGGAAAAGTGTCTCACGCCATGTTTGCCGACTTGATTCTGCCCCTGTTTGATTCGCCGGAACTGGCCCGTCAGGATGACGGGGCGGTTCTTGAGGTGCCTAAAGGGCGGCTGGCCTTTTCTACGGATTCCTATGTGGTTGATCCGATTTTTTTTCCTGGCGGTAATATCGGGGATCTTGCTGTAAACGGAACCGTGAACGATATTTCAATGTGCGGTGCGCAACCTTTATATATATCTGTGGGACTTATCATTGAAGAGGGGCTGCCGGTTAAAGACCTGAAAACAATCCTTGAAACCATGGCTGCTGCGGCAAAAAAGGCCAACGTCCGGATCGTTACCGGTGACACCAAGGTCGTGCCGCGGGGGAAGGCAGATAAAATATTCATCAACACTTCCGGGGTGGGGGTGATCCCCGAGGGCGTTGATGTGTCCGGCTGCAGTGCGGTACCGGGAGATAAGATCATTGTCTCGGGCACATTGGCAGATCACGGGATCACTGTGCTAAGTGAGCGTGAAGGATTAAAATTCGACTCCGATGTCCGGACCGACTCCGCTCCTTTGAATCACATGGTAAAGTCCATCCTGGACTCAGAATGTGAGGTCCATGTCCTCCGTGATCCCACCCGCGGGGGCTTAGGAACTACTCTAAACGAGATTGCAGGACAGTCGGGTGTCGGCATACGGCTCTACGAAGAGCGTTTGCCTGTGCGGGGCAGTGTGCAGGGGACCTGTGAGCTTCTCGGTTTTGATCCGCTTTATATTGCTAACGAGGGCAAACTGATCGCCATCGTGCCAGAAAAAGATGCCAATCAGGTGCTGGAGGTCATCCGCGCCGATGAATTCGGTAAAGAGGCGGTCATCGTAGGGGAGGTGACTGATCAGAGCCCGGGTCGAGTGATCCTGGAGACCCTCATCGGCGGCACCCGGGTGGTGGATATGTTGGCTGGGGAGCAGCTACCGAGAATTTGTTGATCGGGCTGAACTGTTTTGGGTTTACCCGGAAGGCAACAAAGAAATATCTTGGAGAATAATATGGCTAAAGAAAATAATAGAATGACTCTGGATGAATATGAGTTAGAAATCCTTGACGCTTTTGAAAGCGGTAAGCTGGTTGCCACCAACAACGATACTGATTTTCAGGGCATTGCAAAAAATACGATAAAAAATAATAAAAAAATAAATATAAGAATCGCTGACAATGACTTGAACGCTATAAAAAGGCGGGCTGCAAGGGAGGGAATTCCTTATCAGACGTTGATTCGAAGTGTGCTTCATAAATACGCCAGCGGTGTGCTTCGTGAAAGTGTTGGTCAATGATGGTAGCTGCAATTAAAAGCCCGGTAGTTTGAATTTCATGGTGACTTCTCCAGTGGTCCGGTCTATGGATACCATCTTTTCCTGATCTTCCGTTTTATCCATTTTCTGGCCGGTGGCCATTTCAAGGAGCTGGGAGACAAAGGTCATACCAGAGTTCAGGGCATTTTCTATTTTTTCCGGGGATTGGTTTTCAAATATGTTCTGTGAGGCATCTGACCGGGGCGTTTCCTGGGCGGCGTCCCGGGCATTGGCTGTGCTTGCGGTGCTTTCCTGAGCGGTTTCTTGGGGGGCTTCTTCGGACTTTCCCAAGACTTCCGGGTTCAGGTAGTAGGGGAGATCCTCGGGGATTTCTTCCGGGGCTGCGGACTCGGGGGCGTCCGGCAGGACTTCCTCTCCCATCATTTGCCGCAGGCGGTTGAGCATTTCGTTTTTCTTTTCTCTGGAAAATTCCACCTCGTCCGGGCCATCGTCGAAAACGCCTTTGAACAGGTCGGTTTTAAGCTGGATGCCGGCCAGGATCCGTTCTTCAATGCTGCTTTTGGCGATGAGGTTGATGACGTTGATACAGTTGCTTTTCTGGCCGATGCGGCTGACCCTGCCGATGCGTTGGTTGAGTTTGGCCGGATTCCAGGGCAGTTCGAAATTGACCACGCAGTCTGCGGCCTGAAGGTTGAGGCCGGTGCCGCCGGCATCGGTGGACAAAAAGACACGGCAGTCCGGATTGGTGGTGAATTCGTCAATGAGAGGCTGGCGTTTTTTTACCGGTACTTTCCCGGAAAGCTCTATAAAGTGAAGACCTGCATCGGACAGGTGCTTTGCGATGAGATAGGTCATTGTGGTCCATTCGCTGAAAATGACCATTTTTCGTTTGTTCTGGACCACGATTTCATCAATGATGCCTGCAAGTTCCTTCAGCTTGGGGGAGATCTGCGTTTCCCTGTCGATGAGGAAGGTGGAATCGCAGACCTGGCGCATCCTGAGCAGTAGCATCTGTATGCGCTGCATGTCCAAGGGGGTCAAGTATTTCTTGTTCAGCAGGGGCAAAAGGGATCTGGCGTAGCCGCTGTGCATCTCAGACTGCTCTTCGGTGAGATCAATGTAGTAGTTGTTGACCACCTCATCCGGTAGGTCTTTAAGCACTTCTTCCTTGGTCCTTCGGATGACAATATCTTTGAGTTTGGTTTTCAGCAGATCAAGATTTTTGTATCCGGTCACGCTGCTCTTCTTTTTTTTGGGGATCATGAAATGGTCGGCTGCAAACCGCCACAGCGGGGTCAGTTTATAGGGATCCAGGAATTGGACAATGGAGTAGACATCCTCAAGTTTGTTTTCAAGGGGGGTGCCGGTCAGGACGATGGCGTGTTTCTTGGGAATTCGTTTGACGGCATCTGCGGCTTTGGTGGAAAAGTTTTTTATCCGCTGGGCCTCGTCCAGGATAATCAGGTCCGGCTTATACCGTGACAGCATCAGCACATCCCTGAGCACGGCTTCATAATTGGTGATTTTAAAAAGGCTTTCATCAGTGTAATAGGAGGCCTTACGTTCGTCCGGGGTGCCTGCCACTACAACGGCGTTTTCGTCGGAAAATTTTTCAATTTCCCTTTTCCACTGCTCTTTGAGGGAGGCCAGGGTCACCACCAAGATTTTGGAAAAACCGAAGACCTGCTTTTTCAGCAAGCCGAGGGTGATGGCCTGCAGGGTTTTACCCAGGCCCATTTCATCCCCGATCAAAACACCGGGTTTAAACAGACCGAATTTCACCCCCTCTTTCTGATAGGGATACAGATCCGTTTTGAGGGGCGGTTCAGGAAGTTCTTCTGCGGAAAGCTTGGAAACGGCCTGTTTTTGGAGAAGGTGGTCTAATCTTTGAAGCAGGCTTTCCCTGAACCTTATCCGTTTGTCGCCTGCGAGCGTGTCCATTAATGCCAACACTTCCTGGGGATCGTCCGGGATGTAGTGGCCGGATTCGGTAAAATAGGGAGACAGTTGAGGCTTCAGGTCTTCCATCCTGCCCTCCGGGTCTTCCATGAAACGGGCTGGCTTTCCCGCATCCGTATCCCAGTAAATGTCGATAAAGGGGAAAGACTCCCTGGCCAGGGCCTTTTTAAACCCCTTAAATTTTTTTAGGTGGCCGGTCAGGTAGATGAGGTGTTTGCAGGTACCAAGTCCGCTGGTCATAAAATCCGGGCAATTACAATGTCCTTTTCCGGATTGGGGATCATGGAGGGTCACCCGGTATTCACGGTTGGTTTGGGATACCACAAGATGGTCGCCTTTGAAGGTATCTCCCCTGACGATGGAGAAGCTTTCCGATTTGGCCCGCTTTTTCCTGTCATCCAGGGCTTGTGCTTTGATCTGTTCTTTGGACAGGTATTTGGCCTGTGGTGTTTCAACGGGGAGAGATGCTTGCGTGGCTTTGGAGAGGATATCCTGAGTGCTGAGCATGGCCGCTACCACATGTTTGCATCCCTTTCCGGGATAGGGGCAGTTGCACCGGAAATCTACTCCGCTGTTCTTAAGGGAAATACGGGTTTCGTAATTGCCGTAGTTGCCGTCCACAAGAAAGGTGAAGGCGGTGTTGTCATCTGTTTTATGGGAAAGAAAGAAGGAGCCGTGGTTGTAAATGCTGACCCCGCGGCTGTAGACCAGGTTTGAATCCGCAATGGCCTTTTTTATGAATGCTTTTGTGATTGCCGGCATGTTTCCCCTCCGTTTTTTTAGCACCTGTTTTTACCAGGATTTACATACCGGAATATGTTTTGTCAGGCAAGGAGTTCTTTAATGTGCTTGCGGATCACCTTTAAAAACCCCTGAAACGCATCGGCAAGCGTGGGCGTCAATTCCAGTCCCCAGTCGATTTTTTCCGGTTCAATCCCTATGACCCGAAGATACGGCCTGTGGCCGCGCATCTCTGCCATGCCCAAGGAATCCAGAAGATCTATGTCGTGCAGGGAGAGCATCTGCTTTTTGTCTTTGCGGAGCTGGTCTTCTTCAAGGCTGTAGATGGTGCCGGGTTCGTGGCCGGCGCGGACGATGTCCAGCACCAGGATGTTTTCATATTCTTCGAACAGGTAGAATATATCCTGGGTGAACGTGCCGCCGTCCACAAAATCCACCAGGGTGTCGTCCCAATCATCCTTTTCTTTCCAGAATTCATAAATCGCATGGACGCCTATGCCTTCATCCATGAGCAGGGTATTTCCCACACCGAGTACCAATAGTTTTTTCATCTTGTGTTGTTCTGCTCCGCGCCTGTTAAAATTTTGCAAAAAATAATGAGGAGGCAGCTTTTTGCTACCTCCCCATCATTTTATATACAATACTTACTTACAGCAACGTTCAATTAAAGGGGAATTTCCACTTTAACTTCCTTACCGGTGTCTGCGTCCAGCACGTGGACGGCACAGCCCAGTCAGGGGTCGTAGGCGCGTATCAGGCGCCCTACATTTACAGGATTTTCCACGTCAGGAACGGGAACGCCGATGAGTGCTTCTTCGATGGGGCCTCTTTGGCCCATATCGTCTCTGGGGTTGGCGTTCCAGATAGTGGCGGAAGTCACCTGGTAGTTGGAGATGACGGAATCTTTGATGTCAATGTAGTGGAGCAGGGCACCACGGGGGGCTTCTGTCATGCCAAGGCCTTCTGCAGACTCAGGGATTTCAGCCGGAACAAAGGTTTCCTTGCCGGGCTGAGCCTGTTCAAGCCATTCTTCCACAGCCATGGCAACCAGTGCGGTTTCTTCTGCTCTGGCCACGTGGCGGCCGAGGATGGAGAAGGCGGCATCTCCGATCTGGCGGAAGTTCGTGACACCGAGTTTCTCCTGTCCAACTTTGGAGATTTCCGGGTTGGTGGCCCACATTCTGGCCAAGGGACCGCCTTCGTGGGGCTTGTCGTTGTATCTGGGGGCCTTGATGAAGGAGTAAGCCCCCTTCTTGTTCACGTTCGGCTTGGTTTCACCCTCGGTGGGGTTGAGGCCTGTGGTGGAATCCTCGAACCAGGAGTACTTCACGTATTCCTTGATCATGGCCGGATCCACGTCGTAGTCCTTACCGTCGGTGTAAACGCCTGGTTTCAGCAGGGTGTTGCCCTTGCTGTCTGTGGGGAATACGCCCCAGGATACCAGGTTTTTATGACCGATACCGGTTTTCAGCAGGTCGCCGTAGGGGCCTGCCAGCAGGTAAACGATGGGAACGTATTTTTCAAGGATGAACTGTTTTACTTTGTGGAAACGAACCGCATAGGCGTTCAGGGCTTCGCGGGTGGGGATCTCGGTGGAACCGCCCACAACGATACCCTGGACATGGGGCATTCTGCCGCCGAGAAGGGCAACCATCTCATGGCAGATTTTTCTCATTTCAAGGGCTTCCAGGTACTGGCCAACGGCTACGTCGTTGATTTCCTTGGGAACGCGGACGTCGTTGTTGCCGTATCTGGGGATAAACGGTGCAGTGTCCGGGCCGTTGACATAGTCAAGTGCGGCCAGGTGGTAGAAGTGCAGGATATGGGACTGGAGATAGTTGGCGCCCAGGATCAGGTTCCGGGCAATCCGTCCGTTGTCTGTCAGTTCAACACCAAAGGCATCGTCCAGGGCCAGGGCGGATGCGGTGGCATGGGCCGTGGGGCAAACGCCGCAGATTCTCTGTACGAACTGTACGGCATCTCTGGGATCTCTGCCCTTCAGGATCTGTTCAAAACCGCGGTACATACCGCCGGAAAGATGGGCGTCTACAACAACGCCGCCTTTGACTTCTACTTCTGCTTTAAGGTGACCCTCGATCCGGGTGACCGGATCAATGGGGATTTTTACCTTTTGCTTGCTGCCGGCCGATTCGGCCTGTGGTTTACAGCCTGCCATATGTAACCTCCTTAAGGTTCTGTCTTAAACTGTTCGGATATTAAGCGGGTTCATAGAACGGTGTGGTGCCGTCGGGGAAGCCCGATGAAACACAACCGATGCAGACCGCATTGTCAATACACCAGTTCATGCCGCTGTTCCATTTTCTCTTGTAGCAGTCGGCATAGGTGTCCGGACCTTTACATCCGATATCCATACGGCAGCCTTTTGGATCAGACAGGGTCTCTGACATTTCTCCTTCTTCGTAGGCGTCCAGTCTGGGGCAGTTGTCGTGAATGTTTTCTCCGTAGAAAATCATGGGGCGGCCTTCCTCATCCAGTTCGGGAATGCCTTTTTCCAGCAGGTGAACGATGGATCCCACGATCCAGTCTGGATGGGGAGGACAGCCTGAGATGTTGACCACAGGTGTGGAAATGCCGTTGTCTTTTAAGAAATCTGTTACGCTGGTGGCGCCGGTGACATTGCCTTCGGCTGCGGGGATGCCGCCGAATGCGGCACAGGTGCCGATGGCCAGTACGGAACCGGCCTGGGGGGCAATTTCTTTCACCAGGTCAACCATGGTGATTTCTTTATGGTGGGCTTCACCCACGATGCAGTATTTACCGTCTTCCGCCGTAGGAATGGCACCTTCCACAACTAATGAAAACCTGCCTTTGTACTCTTCGGCGATGGCGTAGAGATTTTCCATGCCCATTTCACCTTCGCTGGCCATTACGGTGGGATGGAACTGCAGGCTGATAACTTTGAGCAGGACATCTGCAATGGGGGGGGATGTGGAATTCAGCAGGGTTACTGAACAACCGGTACATCCCTGTCCCTGGACCCAGATCACCGGATGTCTTTTCAGGCCTTTTTCCAGGGCCTGAATGAGTGCAGGGTTTACCATCTGGGCAATACCGATACCGGCAGCTGTTCCGGTAACGGTCTTCAGAAAGCTCCGCCTGGTCACTCCTGATTTTTTCTGTTGCATTTCGGGCAACAATTGTACGTCTTTCACGGGCACCTCCTTGATGCTGTTAAAAGGCTTACACCTTGATACGTTATTCCGCGGAAAAGCACTTTCATCGCGGATATTGCAAGTGATAGGGCAGTATATAAAGAGCGTATATGGCTGTCAATGATTTGTATAGAAAATATAGATTATTTATCGGAAAGGTATTGGGCGGGGAAATACACTGTCCGAAGAGGCATATTTTATGATGAGATGATGCCAACGTTTACGTCTTATTTTCCTCTTTTCCGTCAATCATAGATTTCATACGGCGCAAAATTTCGGGGTGTAAAAACAAATCATTGATTTCTGAAGTAAAATCAGAATAGAATGCTCGTGAAACCATTGACAATCAAGGGAAAACAGCATGAGCCCAGATAAATCCAGTGAGCATGCGGAATTGCGCGCCGAAGTCCGGGAGGCCGCGGCACGGGGCGCCAGCGTGGAATTTAAACCGGACAAAGAATCCATGATCTACCAATTCAGTCTGAGAGACTGGTCACCATCAGGACTCGGTATCCTGGTTAAAAGAGATTCGGATATCTTTAAGTTCATCCGTGTGGGGCAGAAGATTGATGTGAAGCTGCACAAGGGCGATGCCACCCTTGACCCAAACCTGCTGCTGGCTGAAATCCGTCATATCTCAGAGCCTTCGGCCGGCCTGCATCCCAATCATCTGATCGTGGGGTTAAAAATACTGGACCGAATATAAGGATCATATAAAGAATCGAAAATGACAGATTTTGGGGTGCGGGTAAAATGTCCCGCCGCTGTGAAACATTCCTTAAAAAAAGCGCAGGAGGAGATTCTGTGACGTTTGACCGGGAAACACTGGGCAAGGTCTTGGGTATTATCAGTGAAGAGGTGGTGCCTGCAGAAGGCTGCACCGAACCTGTAGCACTTGCCTACGTGGCAGCCAAGGCCAGGCAGGTGCTGGGAGAAACACCCGACCGGCTGGAAGTCCGGGTATCCGGGAATATGATAAAAAATGTTAAAAGCGTCATCGTTCCCAACAGCGGCGGGCTTGCCGGTATTGAGGTTGCTGCGGCCATGGGGGCGCTGGCAGGCGACCCTGACCGGGAACTTATGGTGATTTCAGATGTCTGTGACGAAGACATGAAGGCCGTCCGCGCCTTTCTGGAAAAAGACCGTGTGTCAGTGGCCCATGAACCCACCAATATAAAGCTTTATATAAAGATCCGGGCCTTTGCCGGTGAAAATTCTGTGAGCGTTGAGGTCAAACACACCCATACCAATGTCACCGAGGTGGCTAAAAACGGAAAAGTTCTGTTGAACCGGGCCTGCAAAGATACCGACTTTAACTCGCCGTTGACCGACAGGGAAGTTCTCTCCATCCGGCTTATCCATGACATGGCCAAAGAAATTGACCTGGCGCTTATACGGCCCGTCTTCGAAAAGGTCATCGCACTGAACGGCCGGATTGCCGAAGAGGGGCTTCGTGGAAGCTACGGCGTGAATCTGGGCAAATGTATAATGGAAAATATCCGGGACGGGGTGTACGGGGATGACCAGCGGAACCGGTCTGCGGCGCTGGCCGCTGCGGGAAGTGATGCCCGTATGAGCGGCTGCCCATTTCCGGTGATGACCACATCCGGCTCTGGGAACCAGGGGATGGCCGCCTCATTGCCCCTGATTCGATACGCCAAAGACAACGATATTGATGAAGACATCCTGATCCGGGCCCTGTTCTTCTCTCATCTCACCACTGTACACATCAAAACCCGGGTAGGGCGGTTGTCGGCCTTTTGCGGTGTGATCTGCGCGTCTGCTGCCGTCAGCGGTGCCATCGCCTTTTTAATGGGCGGAGATTATCCGGTTGTGGGGGCCGCGATTGTCAATACCCTGGGCAATATCTCCGGTGTGATCTGTGACGGAGCCAAGGCATCCTGCGCTATGAAAATTGCCACCGGCGTCTATTCGGCCTTTGACGGTGCGATATTATCCTTCAATAAAAGGACCCTTGATTTCGGGGATGGTATCGTAGGAGAAGATGTGGAGGCGACAATCGCCAATATCGGTGAGCTGGCCCGCTCCGGCATGGCGCAGACCGATGAGGTCATTCTGGGGATAATGACCCGGTCGGGGAAAAAATAATACTCTGTTTTATCAGCTTTCTTCTTTGTTGTGCTTCCCTTTGCAGTTGGGTTCCGGGGAGGCGTTGGCCATATCCAGCAACCGCTGGACCGTAATGTTATCCAGCCGGTCGAACATGGCGTTGGAGGCTTCTACCCATACCCACCTTGACAGACAGTCCCCGGCCTTGTTGCATACCCCGCAGATGTTTTTCTGGTCATCGGCACAATCGGTGATCTGCGCTTTGCCTTCAAGGGTTCTGACGATATCTCCGATACTGATCTGGTCGGCGGGTTTGGCCAGCATATGACCGCCGGATGCCCCGCGAAGGCTTTTGATCAGCCCGGCCTTTTTAAGCTTAACCGTCAATTGTTCGAGATATTTCAGGGAAATATTCTGCCGCTTGGAAACATCCCCAAGCGGAACGGGGCTTTGCGCACCGTAAACGCCAAGGTCAAGAATCAGTCTGGTGCCGTAGCGGCTTTTGGTGGTGAGCCTCATGTTAACGTACCTGTGACATATCTTTAGTGAACCCGGTCTTTTCCGGAGGGGAAAAGACCGGGTTTAGATCAAAAATAATTTGGATTACTCGTCTTCTTCCTGGGGTTTCAGATGATCCGGAATGTCTAACATTTCGATGACCAATGGTTTGAGGAAAGACCATTTGATACCGATTTCAAATTCCTCTTCCAGGTCACGGATGGCATCCCAGCAGTTGTGGCAGGGGGCGATGACCAGTTTGGCGCCGGTGGCCAGGATCTGATCCCGTTTGACCTTAAGCCCCACATTCCTTTCTTTTCTGAAATAGCCGATCCCGTTGAAACCGCCTCCGCCGCCGCAACAAAAGTTGTGCTGCTTTCTGGGATCCATATCAATGAAATATCCCGGTTCCACAAGATAGGAGAGGATTTCCCTGGCCGTGTCCCTCAGGCCATGGTTACGAACATAGTTGCATGAGTCCTGGAGGGTGACGGGCTGTTTGATCCGTTTGGCCGGATCGATTTTCAGCTTGCCTTCGCGCAGGGCTTCGGCCAGCCATTCGATATAATGGATGGATTCCACAGGCGGCCTGCCGTCTTTTCGTCCGGCCCAATAGGGGCCTTCCACAACGGATGCCCTGTGGGCATGGCCGCATTCGGTGCCGATCATCCGTTTGGGACGCAGCCGTTCCATGGCATCGTAAACGGATTCCACCTGCTGTTTACAGGCCACCCAGTCACCGGCGAACATGGCAAGGGAGGTCTGTTCCCAGCCCTTGGACGGGATGGTCCAGTTTTCACCTGCAATGTGAAAGAGGATGGCGGCTTCCGCCAGATCTTCCGGATAATGCTTGGCTTCACGGGCGTTAACGGTATACATGATGTCGGCATCTTCCACGTCCACAGGAACGGTGAGGCCGGGATAGTCGTCTTCGTACTCTTCCACCATCCACTCAAAGGTGTCCACGTAGTCTTCGCTTGAGATGTCCATCTGGGCGTTGTAGACCCTGTGCATGCCGGCACCGATCTTCATTTCCCAGGGCACGAATCCCTGCTGGTAGAGCAGGCCGCGCAGGTAACCGAACATGATGCCGGTGTCGATGCCGTGGGGGCAGTACATGCCGCAGCGGTTGCAGCAGGTGCACTGGGCCCAGGCCACTCTCATGGCGTCACGCATGAACTTGTTGGAGACTTTGCCCTTCTTTTTGATGATCGTACCCAGGGTGGACTGGATCTTATAGGCCGGTACTTGCTCCGGCACCCGGTCGTTGGCAAGATACAGGAAACAGGAATCGGCACACATGCCGCAGTGGGCGCAGATTTCAAGCCAGGTCCGGATACGGGACTTGCAGGTGTTCTGTATGGTTTTCCAGAGGAGATCGGAATCCACCTCCAGGCTTTTCATTTCTTCGTAGTACTTGGCACCGCTTTTGTCCGCCAAAAGATCAGTGATGCCTTCCGCCGTAGTAATGGGGGTTTTATTACAATATTTACCTTCCGGCATGGATAGTTCTCCTTAATGCAGGTTAATGGCGATTACCAGGCCATTGGCGTTCCCTTGAGGCCGCCGCGTTTTATTCCAAAATCCATTCCAAGCTGTGCACGGGAGGCAAAGAACAGGAATACATGTGACAGTTTCGTAAACGGAATGGCAAGCAGCACCAGTTCCCCGGACAGGATGTGCAGGTTCAGCCAGAGCCCGTAGTCTCCCACCTGGTACCGGGCCAGAAGGCCTGTGGCAAAGGGGAGAAAAGAGAGCAGCAGGACGCCCCAGTCTTTTCTGTCCGTTAAAATCCGCACCTCAGGCAGCACCAGGCGCCTAAGGACCAGGACGCACAGGCCTGCAATGGCCAGCCAGCTGATAATGTCGGCTGCGCAGGCACCCAGCATCGGCAGGGAAAAGCCCAGCTTTTCTTTGAGAAATACGTTGTGGCCAGCCAGAAACAACGGGATACAGACCGCGCCGATGTGAAAGGCGAAAAAAGCTGCGGCCATTACCGGTTGCTGACGCCAGCCATAGGTGCCGTAGGGAATCAGCCATTTGTAGATGGAGCGCCAGGCGCCCTTGAGTCCCATCATGGGATATTCTTTGTAGGCCACCCGGTCAAGCTGCCAGCTTAAGCCAGTGAAATATTTGTAGAACCGAAATATCATTCCCCCTAAACAGACCGCAAGGGAGATGTAAAAGAGAGGTCCTGTTAAAAATGCGTGCATTGATGCCTCCATATTCCTAATAGATTATTCGATAGAATTCTTTATTCCTAAACACGGATTAAAATCCTCAGGATCACGGATTCTAATCCGCGGGGTTAGTCATCCCGGTCCGTGAGATAGAGCCAGTAGACCGGCATGAAAACCAGAATGGCGCCCATCACAAGGTAGGTGATACCCTTGGAATATGTCATAAAGTCGTGG
>MDTD01151501.1_pt1 | contig 16537 bp, 15 predicted proteins | sample 811221 | NCBI WGS metagenome assembly MDTD01 (sample SAMN05326646, study PRJNA326480) | marine metagenome | isolation source: seawater | place: Pacific Ocean: South West | collected 2011 | reverse complement strand
CCCCATTCAAAGAAGTTGAAGCTCAAATTCTTCAATTATTGGTGTCTAAGAAACTTGAGAAATACCTAAAAAATCTTCGGGCCTCAGTAAAAGTTGTGATTAAGGATCCCAATTTTGCAATTGGTGGCGAATAGCACTTGATGACTTCGGCCTTCAATTACTGTTGATCATTGAGAACCTTTTCAGCTACTGCAGCTGCGAAAGAATCACAATTCATGTCACCGCCTAAGTCACGTGTCCGGCCATCAAGAAGTTGAGCTGCTAACGCTGCTTCGAGAGATAACGCTGCTTTTTTGAATTTTGGTTTGTCGTGTTTTGAAGCGAGCCATGTCAACATCATTGTGCAAGATATAATCATAGCCGTTGGGTTCGCTATGTTTCGACCTGCTATGTCCGGCGCCGAACCATGTGCACATTGAGCGATACAAACGTCATTGCTTGCATTGATCGAACCGCCCAACCCAAGACCTCCCGCGAGCTCAGATGCGAGGTCAGAAAAAATATCGCCATACATGTTAGAGCAAATTACCACATCAAATTCTTGCGGCCTCCTGACTATATGAGCTGCAAACGCATCGAGTATTACTTCCTCCACTTCTAACTCAGGATAATCTTTCGCAACATCCAGGCACACCTCCCTCCATAGTCCATCCGTCATCTTCATAACGTTGGCCTTGTGAATTATAGATATTTTCTTTCTACGTTGCATGGCAAACTCGCACCCTGCCCGTGCAATGTTCTTTGTCGCTGAACGACTAATGTTACGGATAGATTGAGCGAGGTCGGGATTCGCCATAAACTCTGCTCCCCCTTTATGCATATTTCGGTCAGCATAAAAGCCTTCCATATTTTCCCGCGCTATTACTATATCCATTTTTGGCACGTGAGCTGGCACGCCAGGTCGCGTCTTGGAGGGACGCATGTTAGCAAAAAGGCCAAGAGACCGCCTAACCACACCCGATGGATTTGGATAGCTCTGATGTGCAGATGGATAATTAACGTTATCATGTGGGCCGAAAATTGCCCCGTCTAGCTCTTGAATGCGCTTAATGACTTTCTCCGAACAAGCATGCCCATGCAGCTCTATACCTTTAAGCCCTATATGTTCCTCCTCGAAGGTAATACCGAGATCATGGGCATCGCTCACGGCTTCTAAACATTTTTTCCCGGCCGGAACAATCTCTGGCCCTATGCCGTCGCCATTCAAAACCAAAAGTTTCATAGATAAAATCCCTAGTCCTTGTAATCTGCTTCATAACGATCAAGCACTCTCTTGAGCGCTTCAAAATGATCATGCGCTCCCGCACGCTCCCCTTCTGTCTGACTAGCAGTGTGTTTGATTACTTCCGACGAGAGCTTTCGTAACGGTCTCCCGGTTGACATTGCCAGCACCTGAACTTGTGCAGCGCGCTCGAGATAGTATAAGTCGTCGTAGGCGGAAGCAACTGTCGAACCGGTTACCAGTACCCCGTGCGCGCCCATCAAGACAGCACTTTTATTGCCCAATGTCGATGCAATTCGATCTCCCTCCGCTACGTCTAAGGCAGTGCCATTGTAATCATCGTCGTAAGCAAGCAAATTTTGAAAACGAATTGCTTTTTGTTCGATCGGCTGAAGCCGCCCATCTTTCAGTAAACTGATGGCTGTGGCGTAAGGTTGATGAGTGTGAAGCGCGCAAACTGCCTCAGGGCAAGCTAGGTGAACTCGGCTGTGAATGTAAAATGCTGTTGGCTCAACTGTTCCGGTGCCCTCTAAAATATGGCCGTCATAGTCAGCCAGAAGTATATTAGAAGCAGTAATTTCAGACCAGTGCAGGCCCCACCCATTAATTAGAAATTTGTTATCACCAACGGCGTAACTGAAGTGATTGCAGATACCCTCATGCAAGTTATGACGGACAGCCCACCGAAAAGCCGCTGCTAAATCTATTCTTACCTGCCACCGTTCTTCTTCTGACAACAAGATCTTGACCTTTCATTTTAAGATGCAGATTGTACCGACGAGCTAGATTGTGCAAGAACAAGAGCGAAAGCAAGCCCCAACTTGTATTTAATAAGCCTGAGAAGGACCACTTGAGCATGAGTAAGAAAAAGACAAGGGAAGGTGCCATCAGAAGAGCGCAAAATCGCTTTGATGATGGCAGTTTTTTAAAAGAGCTCGCGCGCCGCGTTGCTATACCAACAGAGAGCCAAGTGCCAGAATTAGCCGATGAATTGCATCGCTATCAAAGAGACGAGATGGCGCCATGTCTCAAAGCATTTGGATTTGAAACGAGGGTTGTTGAAAACCCAATTGAAAATCGGGGCCCCGCACTCATAGCATCGCGAATAGAAAACGAGACATTACCTACAGTTTTAATTTATGGACACGGCGATGTTGTTCGCTCCATAAAAGCTGAATGGAGCGAAGGCTTAGACCCTTATAAAATGTCGATAATAGGTGATAGAATTTACGGTCGCGGAGTAGCCGATAATAAAGGTCAACATACTTTAGCCTTAAATGCGTTAGGCGCTGTTCTAGATGAACGGGATGGGAAACTTGGATTTAATGCCAAATTTATTATTGAGACGGGCGAGGAGCAAGGATCTCCTGGTCTTCAAAAATTAATTGAAAACAATGTTGATCTTTTAAAATGCGATATCTTTCTTGGTTTCGATGGCCCTCGAAAATCATCAAAGTGTATGGACTTAAACCTAGGATGTCGGGGAGGCATTTTTTTCGATTTAATAGTAGATCACAAACGGCCAGGCGCCATGCATTCAGGACATTGGGGGGGCGTTCTTCCTGATGCTGGGATACAGTTGGCTCACGCAATTTCAAGTATTACTGACCCGCAAGGTCGAATAAACATTCAAGAATGGCTGCCTGCTCAAGTTCCAGAACAAGTGTCTGAAGCGTGCAAATCTCTGGTAGTCGATCAAGGTGCTGATACTCAGGAGCCAGACCCAAACTGGGGTCAGTCGGATTTAAGCGTTCATGAGAAAACACTTGCATGGACCAGCTTCACAGTCCTTGCATTCAAAACGGGCAATCCAGATAACCCCGTAAACGCAGTTCCTTCTTACGCAAAGGCACGATGCCAAGTTCGATACACCACCGATGTAGATCGTCAGGTATTCATTCCAGCATTAAGACGTCACCTTGATAAAATAGAACTTAACCATATCGAAATAAATACAGAGATAGGACGCGATCAATTTCCAGCTTCCCGCACTGATCCAAACCACCCTTGGGTGAAATGGGTCGTGGATTCCATTCAGAAGACGACAAACGTTATGCCTAATGTTTTGCCTTGTTCATCCGGTTCAAACCCTAGTGAATTATTTAAGTCTGGGCTAAAAACGCCAGTTATTTGGATTCCTCATTCTTATAGTGGATGCAACCAACACGGACCAGACGAGCACGGCCTTAAATCTTTCCTGCGCGAAGGACTAGCGGCAACTGCGGGCATATTTTGGGATTTGGGAGAGGGTTCGGCCCCTAAATAAATACCGAGGTTGTTTATAGAGTTTAATATAAGAATTTATAGGATTGTTTAATTATTATTTGTGCCGGATTAGCTATTACGGTGGTTGCTGTTAAAAAAACAGGACACAACGCTTTTTTCTGGATTGACTTCATGCCTGCTGAACTGCGGCGCGGCCAAATAATTAGCAGCGGCGTTTTGAAGGGAAAAAATGAACAAGCGAGACGTTAGATAAAAAATTTATTTATTTTAGGCACCACGGCTTTGTGCATGCCAGGGAAGTGTTTCACCCGCATGAAAAGGAACGACAGTAATATCCTCGTCTACAATTTTGCTCGGCAGGCTATGAGGCGAACGCTTTAGGGTAAGGGTACCGTTGTTAAGGGGTAAGCGATAGAAACGCGGACCAAATACTGATGCGAATGCCTCTAATTTATCAAGAGCCCCCTCTTCCTCAAAAGTCATTGCATAACTTTCAAGTGCTGCCGGAGCACTAAAAATTCCTGCGCAGCCGCATGCACTTTCCTTTGCTTTTAGAAGATGCGGGGCTGTATCTGTCCCTAGAAAAAATTTCGGGTCCCCGGAAACAGCAGCATTCCGCAAGGCAGCACGATGGTGACGACGTTTAGCAACAGGAAGACAATACGCGTGAGGACGCAAGCCTCCGTCAAACAAAGCATTTCGATCAATCCTTAAATGATGCGCCGTAATCGTTGCAGCTAAGGACGATCTTGTTTCGCGGATAAATGCCACTGACTCTTCAGTTGTTATGTGCTCAAGAACGACCCTCAATTCGGGTAAATCCTTTAAAACTGGTCTCAAAACGGTATCAAGAAATACGGCCTCTCGATCAAAAATGTCTATTTCAGGGGACACAACCTCCCCATGCACCAAAAGTGGCATAGATATTCTCTGCATTTCTTCGAGTACAGAGTAAATATTTTTAATATCGGTAACTCCAGCAGAAGAATTAGTGGTAGCGCCGGCCGGATAGAGTTTGCATGCAGTAAATACGCCCTGTTGAAAACCATTTTTAATCTCTTGCGGATTGATGTCGTCTGTAAGGTAGGCCGTCATTAAAGGGGTAAACGTTCTATCCGATGGCAAAGCTTTCAAAATCCTATTTTTGTAGGACACAGCAGCAGCGACGGTTGTAATTGGCGGAACAAGGTTTGGCATAACAATAGCCCGGGCAAACTGACGCGAAGTGAAGTCCAGTGCAACGGCCAACATTTTGCCGTCACGAAGATGAACATGCCAGTCGTCAGGCTCTCTTATTGTTAATGTATCGTTAAGTTTGTTTTTAGCCATCCGATGATCCCAGTAAGAGCGTCGATTATTTTCATTCTGCAATAAAACAGCAATCAAATAAATTCAACCAAACAAAGAAACCAAAACGGGCTTTAACATTTTTGTTACGCTACAAAAGTTGGATTCGCAAAACAAATACATATGCTATGAGATTGTAATGCTTCTAAGCTCCTGTTTTCTAGAAATATATTCGGCAACACTGGCGCAAATCACACCAACACCTTATTTATTTGAGGGTCAGTGTAATAACATAAAAGTAAAAAGAAAATATGATCCCAAGATACAGTCGTACTGAGATGAAAGATATATGGGAACCAGCCAATCGTTTTCGTATCTGGTTCGAGATAGAGGCACATGCATGTGACGCAATGGCGGAGTTAGGCGTTATCCCAGAAACCGCAGCAAAGCAGATCTGGAAAGAGGGAAATTTTCCTTATACGCCTGAGCGGATAGCCAGAATTGATGAAATTGAGGCGGAGACAAAGCACGATGTCATAGCTTTTCTCACAGAACTAGCCGAGCAGATTGGCGACGAGTCGCGGTTTGTCCATCAAGGCATGACATCCTCCGATATACTGGATACTTGCCTGTCCGTGCAATTGACACAAGCTTCAGATAAGCTTTTAGATGGGATCAACCGACTACTTGTCGCGCTCAAAAAGCGAGCCATTGAACACAAGCACACGGCGTGCATGGGACGGAGCCATGGTATTCACGCCGAGCCCACAACTTTCGGTCTTAAATTAATCGGTCACTACGCTGAATTCGTACGCTGCCAAAAACGTCTTCTAATCGCACGCTCTGAAATTGCTACATGTGGTATATCAGGCGCAGTGGGTACCTTTGCTAATATCGATCCATTCGTAGAAGAACACGTTGCGAAGCAACTGGGCCTTTTACCCGAACCAGTCTCAACACAAGTCATCCCTCGTGATAGGCACGCCGCATTCTTCTCCACCTTAGGTGTTGTAGCCTCTGCTGTTGAGAGATTGGCAACTGAAATTCGGCATTTACAGAGAACTGAAGTAAGAGAGGCCGAAGAATTCTTTGCGCCGGGTCAAAAAGGCTCATCAGCCATGCCCCACAAGCGAAACCCAATACTAACAGAGAATCTTTGCGGTTTGGCACGCATGGTTCGCTCTATGGTTACGCCAGCGCTCGAAAATGTCGCTCTTTGGCATGAACGGGATATTTCGCACAGCTCTGTTGAACGAATGATTGCACCAGATGCCACAGTGGGTTTGGATTTTGCACTGTACAGACTTTCAGCCGTTATAGAAAACCTAGTTGTTTATGAAGACACGATGCGGCAGAATTTGGAAAAACTAGGTGGGCTGCATAACTCCCAAAGAGTATTGTTGGCTCTTACGCAAAAAGGCATGAGCCGAGAGGATGCCTATCGGTTAGTACAAAAAAATGCAATGGAGGTTTGGAAAGGAAATGGTTCATTTCTCAATCTCTTAAAAACTGAAAGCGAAATAACAGATTTTCTCGCGAACGATGAGCTTGAGACACTTTTCGATTTAGGATACCACACCAAACATGTGGAGACAATTTTTAGGCGCGCATTGGAAGATAATTAAATTTGGCCTTACAGCCTTATTTGCGGCCACCCTGGCTGCCCTACTCAATATTGCGCCGGTTTTTTCGCAAGTGCCTCTCCCTCAAAATGACAATCAAACTTCAAGAAATGTGGACCCTTTGACACGCGCTGTCGAAGGTAACCCTTTAACCCTTATTCGTATCGCGGCACTCAGTCTAAAGGAACCATCGCATCAGGGCGAAGCGCTATCAGGTTTAGTATCGGCGCTATTGGCACGAAACAAACCAGATGACGCCGCCATTGAAATGAAGGCTATAACCGATCCGTTATGGCGCGCTCGCGCTTTGATACACGTTGCAGACGATCAAAAACGGCGTGGACGAATACAAACAGCCAAAAATACGCTTAATAAATCTCTTGAGTTGGCTCAGGGTAAGCAAATGGAACGCGATGCCGGTGCCACAGCAATTCGCATAGCCGAACGCTACATTGCCCTAGAGGCCTTCCAGGACGCAACAAATACGACACTTCTGATACCAGATAAATTTGAACAGATCCGCCTCTTGCTTAAAATCGCAACTCAGTTGCAGCAGAGCAAGTTGCCCGTTCTTAAGACAGACAGCAAAAAGGTTCTGGCTGCAGCTTTCAAGATTGCAACCTCAATTAGGCCTACTACGAAGGAATCGATTACAACGATTATCCGAATTGCTGAATTTCAAATTGGCGCTGACGACCAAGAGGGAGCTCGGCAAAGTTTGGCACATACTGAAAAAGTTCTCGAAAAAAGACGCTTTATGGGACGCGATCAACTTCGCGCTGACCTTGCCGCCGCGTTGGTACTCATAGACGATCCGGTAGCAGCCCAAGCAATCGTTCGTTCTACAATAGACATAGGCCGAAGGGCCCGTGCCATCGCTTCAATTGCTCGCGCTTCTGCACAAAAGGGTAATATGGAAGCCGCAGTATCCTTATTTACTCTAGCCTTTGAACAAACAGAGAAGATAAAAGATAAAACATCAAAATACATGGCGTTAACCCACATTATCGTAGAACAAGCAAAAGTGGGCCTTCTGGCAGATGCATTTCGCTATGCAGGGGTCATTAGAGATAGAAAACCGCAAGCACTTGCTTTGCTTAAAATGGGCCGTGTTCTTTTGAAGCAAAAAAAATATAACGAGGCAGTTAAACTGGTAGACTTCATCCCGTACGTGAGTATGCGCAGTCAAATATTTGTACCCGTTGCTCTTGATACAGGGCGTCGGGGAGATAGAGAGAAAGCAAGTAATTATCTTACTATGGCCCTGAAGGAGACCCGCTTTAAGGCAACCCCCCTGGAACTGAAAAAAGCATTGCCGCTGGTTATAGATGCTCAATCCAAAGCTGGATCTGTTGCTATGAATGATGCGTTGTTTAAGCGCGTTCTCGAACGGTTTGATAAACTTCCCGATGATTCTACAAAAATTCATGTCTTGACAAGGATTGCAATAGCAGAAGCACGAAGTAGAAGGCAAACGGCAGCATTAAGAGCATTAGCTGGCGCGTGGCGAATATCTTGGCTTAATCGAAAAAATCCAAAATATCCTTCGATATTGACTGATCTTATGAAAGCTCAAATTGAAGTTGGAGAGCTCTTGCAAGCCTTTGACATAGCTGCGCGGGTGCCTGATAGCGCCACCCCTCCGCAACAATCAGGACAACTGGAAGCGAGCTTAAATGCGCGAAACGCTGCATTAAGACGTGTTGCCGTCGCCGCGGCTGCGAAGGGAAAGCAGCGCCTAGCTTTGCGTGCAGCAGGCAGAATCAGAGATATAGCATCCCGTGCGAGGGTTTACGGTGAGATAGCAAAAGCCTTCCCATCCGGGGAAAAACAAGACGATAGAATTGAACAAAATCAGAGTTCCATGAATAACGTCTCCCAACTTCCCGCAAAGGGAAAATTGGATAATGCTAAAAGAGGCGAAGATATGTTTGGGTCATCGCAAGACACTCCGTCTGGCAAGGTTAGTAGCGAACCTACCGGGAAAGGGAACCCTAGAAAGTTGACACCCTAAAGATGAATAGTGGAAATATTTTTGTGTCCCAAGGTGATTGTAGTTTGAAAAACTTTTTTCCATATGGATAAAATTTAGAATTATTTTTCCTACATTTGAAGGTATGCTTATTTTCAATTAGAGCTGTTTAAAAAAAAACAGCCTATAGTTCCAAAAAATTGTGATTGATCAGATGTGTACGTTAGTCATATTAAGGCGCCCAGACCATGAATGGCCTCTTTTAATTTCAGCAAACCGAGACGAAATGAAATCTCGCAGTTGGAAAAGACCTGCGCGTCATTGGCAGGATAGACCCTACACAATAGCAGGCCTTGACCAATTTGCTCAAGGAAGCTGGCTTGGTGTAAATGATTTCGGCGTGGTAGCAGCTGTCCTTAATAGGCACGGAAGCTTAGGCCCAGTTCCAAATAAACGAAGCCGTGGCGAACTTGTTCTGGAGGCGCTAGAATTTTCTGAAGCATCCGATGCCGCAAATTCAATTGCCGATCTGAATTCGGAGGCCTATCGTAGTTTCAATCTTGTAATTGCAGACAATGTAAATGCATATTGGATAACAAACTCAAGTATTGGAAACCGGTTGTTAATAAACTCCATCCCCGATGGTTTGCACATGTTAACAAGTTACGATCTTAATGATGAAACCAGCGAACGAATAAAATATTATTTACCCCTTTTTAGGAACGCAGACACACCACAACCAGAACTTAATAATTGGAATTCCTGGCGTTCGCTTCTGGCTAGTGAAAAACTGGGAAACACCGAGGATGTTACCAGTGCAATGTGCGTAGACCGTGATAATGACTACGGCACAATATCATCAAGTTTAATTGCACTTGCCTCACCTGCCGGGCGAAAAACAAAAACTCAGTCCGACACGTGGTATTTCGCGCCGGGCCCTCCAAACTGTAACGACTATAGCCGAATTGCCTTATGATAAATATGCGATAACAACAAATTGGATTTTAAAAATGAGCCGCATCCGATACGAGCCTTGCGCGTTACCGCCTGAAACCAATGCGCTGCGACTGGAGATCCGAGACTTTTTAAATACAGAGCTTTCACACCTCAAGCCATCAGATCGGGCAAATAGCTGGAGCGAGGCTGACGAGGACTTCACCAAAAAGCTGGGTGCTAAGGGTTGGATAGGTATGACTTGGCCGAAGAAATATGGTGGCCAAGAAAAAACCATGCTTGAAAGATATGTTGTACAGGAAGAACTTCTAGCTGCAGGTGCCCCTATAAGCCTACACTTTATAGCCGACAGACAATCAGGCCCACTTTTGATGAGGTTTGCTAGCGAAGAAGTTTGCAAAGATATATTACCGAAAATAGCCAAAGGGATTTGCTATTTTTGCATTGGCATGAGTGAGCCTGATACCGGCTCAGATTTAGCTGCAGTTAGAACACGAGCAGAAAGAGTAGACGGAGGGTGGTTAGTAAACGGCTCGAAAATATGGACTTCTCAGGCACACATGGTTCACTACATGATAGCACTCTTTCGCACCAATACAAATACCGAGAAGCACGCAGGCTTATCGCAATTTCTCGTCGACCTACGCAACACAAAAGGAATAACTATCCAGCCTGTTGTTAACCTAGCAGGCAGGCATGATTTCAACCAAGTTTTTTTTGAAGATGTACTTTTGCCAGACACAGCACTTATCGGCAGAGAAGATCATGGCTGGGATCAAGTTATGACGGAACTGACCTTCGAACGCGCCGGACCTGAACGCTATATGTCAAGTCAAGTTCTAATGAACGAAATAGTACGTGCTGCCACCCAAAGTCCAAGTGAGAGAGCAGCGGTGGAGATAGGTAAAATGGTTGCTAATCTTGCAAGCTTACGTCAGATGTCTTTGTCGGTAGCGGGAATGCAGCAAGCCGGGAAAGACCCCGCTCTTGAAGGATCATTGATTAAGGAAATAGGAGTTGCTTTTGAACAGTCAATTCCAAAAACAGCTCACGATTTGTTCGGAATTGAGGCCGGTTTGAATAATGGCTCAGAGCTTGAAAAAACTTACGCTATGCTCAATATGGTTGCACCTTCTTTCTCACTTCGAGGTGGCACCCGCGAAGTTATGCGCGGCATAATCGCAAAACACATGGAGCTGCGCTAGATCAATCGCAATGAATGAACTCACCGAAATACTAAAGAAAACTGTAGACCGCCTCCTAAATGACTACGTAACACGGGAGAGTTTAGAAGCTGCCGAAGATGGTATGTTCCCTCATAAATTATGGGATGCATTAGAAAAAAATGGTCTCACCCAACCATTGGCAACTGAACAAGATGGAAGGGTCGGTGCACATTTTACCGACACTTATGAAATTATTTATGGAGCTGGTTATCACTCCGCCCCGGTCCCACTCATTGAGACAATTCTTGCAAGTTGGTTAGCAAATAAAACTGGCATCTCTATTCCGAAAGGGCCTATCACCTTGCTAGAGAATAGAAGCAGCAGTGCGCTCAAATTTAAACAGACTGGCTCCAACTGGTCACTGTCTGGTAATGCAGCACACACGCCATGGGGAAGCGAAGCAAAGCATGTTTTCGTAATTGCGGACGCAGGCGGAGCACTCCGTTCAGGGATTTTACAAACAAGCAAGACCACCATAATTCCCGACTTAAATATGGCAAAAGAACCACGCGACATGCTCATATTTAAAAAAACACCAGTGTGCGAAATCAGCGAACCCCTAAGTTATGAAATAACACGAGATATAGTAACGCTGTACGGTGCGATGTTTAGGTCAGCGCAAATAGCGGGCGCTTCGCAACGCGCGCTTGATTTAGCTATTGAATATGCTCGTGAACGAAAAGCCTTCGGGCGGCCGATTGCGAAATTCCAAGCAATTCAGCATCAGCTTGCTAATTTGGCTGCGCACGTAGCCCAAGCAACTATAGCAACTGAAGCTGCTTTTCGTGCCGCTGACCAAAAAGATCCGAGATTTGAAATTTCAATAGCCAAAATTGTGGCTGGTCAGACTGCAACATTAGCGGCTGAAACTGCACATCAGGTATTTGCAGCAATAGGTTTTACGCATGATCATCTGCTTAATTTTTCAACGCGCCGGCTCTGGTGTTGGAGAGCTGAATATGGATCAGATAGCCATTGGGCAGAAGAAATTGGTCGCCGTGCAACGGGCAGGGGTCCTGATATGTTATGGAATGACTTAACCGAGGTGGAAAGTTAGTTGCTCGCGAATCAGGATAAGATTTCTTGTGGCATCTCATGTCGTTGCAAGTACTCTCACACTGGAAATACAACCATCTAATGAATTTAAAAATTTTTAGTATGGTCGTCCTATTGTCAGATTTTTCAATACCTTAGGAAACTTTATGATCGGAATGTCGTTGGTAAAGACAGGCCCAATATCCTCAAAATAGATTCAGTTGTGGATTTGATTGGTTCGACGGGATCTCAGTGCTATACGAACTCATGCTTGTATTTTTTATAATTGAAAATCTTTAGCGAAAGACGTCAAAATGACACGCCGCCGGCAGATTTATGAAGGCAAGGCCAAAATCCTTTTTCAAGGGCCCGAGCCGGGTACAATTGTGCAGTATTTTAAAGACGACGCTACGGCATTTAATAACGAAAAAAAAGGCACGATCACCGGCAAGGGCGTGCTTAATAATCGAATTTCAGAGTACATGATGTTACGCTTGGCGGAGATGGGTGTGCCAACACATTTTGTGAGGCGCCTTAATATGCGCGAGCAGCTTGTGCGTGAAGTCGAGATCATACCGATAGAAGTGGTCATTCGAAATGTTGCTGCCGGGCAATTTGCTAAACGGTTTAAGGTTGACGAGGGAACGCCGCTCCCGAGATCAATAGTAGAGTATTATTACAAAGCTGACGAGCTAGGCGATCCCCTTGTTTCCGAGGAACACATAACTGCGTTCGGCTGGGCTACGCCACATGATGTGGATGATATGATGGCGCTGGCACTACGCATTAATGACTTCATGTCGGGATTATTCATGGCTATCGACATTAAACTCATTGATTTTAAGCTCGAATTTGGACGATTATATGAGGATAATGGGGAAATGCGCGTCGTCTTAGCAGACGAAATTAGTCCGGATTCGTGCCGTTTATGGGACGTTAAAAGCAATGAGAAAATGGACAAAGATCGATTTAGACATAACCTAGGCAAGGTAGAAGAGGCCTACCAGGAGGTGGCACGGCGCCTTGGTATTTTACAAGATATAGAGGAAAATGAGAATTCCACGCCTGAAAAAAGAAAATAGGCTCATGGAGCGAAACCAATGAAGGCAAAAATTCAGGTAATGCTTAAAGAGGGCGTCCTTGATCCTCAAGGGAAAGCCATCCAACGTGCGTTAGATGGGCTAGGATTTAATGATGTGCGAGAGCTCCGACTAGGTAAGATCATAGAGCTTGTCATCGACGAGAATAACACTGACGAAGCACACGCTCAAATTTCGGCTATGTGCGAACAACTTTTAGCTAACACGGTAATAGAAAATTATCACATAGAGTTATCCGAGTAGGAGCGCATGTAACGGTGAGATCGGCAGTCATCGTTTTTCCTGGTTCTAATTGTGACCGAGACGCAGCGGTTGCTCTTAAGGCCCTTACAGGCAACCAACCAGCAATGGTCTGGCACGGAGACAGTGTATTGCCGCGACGATTGGATCTGATCCTTATACCCGGCGGTTTTTCATACGGAGATTATCTCCGCGCAGGTGCTATGGCAGGCAACTCTCCCGTGATGCTTGATGTTGTCAAAGCAGCTAAAAATGGCGTTGCTATCTTAGGGATATGTAATGGCTTTCAAGTGTTGACCGAAACAGGCCTTCTTCCTGGTACTCTTCTTAGAAATTCGAAGTTAAACTTCATTTGCAAAAACGTCGGTGTAACCGTTCAAACACAAGATAGTATTTTTACCGGCGGTTACACTGTAGGCTCTTCGCTTAAGATGCCAATTGCGCATCACGATGGAAATTACTACGCAGATGAAGAAACCTTGAATAAACTGGAAGAGGAAGATCGTGTTGCATTTTGTTACTCGGGCTGCAATCCAAATGGGTCACAGCGCGCAATCGCGGGCATCCTCAATAAAAAGCGTAACGTTCTTGGCATGATGCCACACCCTGAGCGTGCCGTGGATGCAAAACTCGGAGGCATCGACGGGTCAATATTATTTGATACACTTGCAAAGAATCTGATGTAATGACACCCGATCAAAAAATCACCGAAGAGCTTGTTACCGAGCACGGACTTACAAAAGATGAATATGCAACGTTAACATGTATTTTGGGCCGCGATCCGTCCTTTACAGAACTTGGAATTTTCTCTGTCATGTGGTCGGAACACTGCTCATACAAAAGCTCAAAAAGGTGGTTAAAAACGTTACCAACTGATGGACCACAAGTGATCCAAGGTCCCGGTGAAAATGCGGGTGTAGTGGACATAGGAGAGGGGCAAGCCGCTGTATTCAAAATTGAAAGTCACAACCACCCTAGCTACATAGAGCCATACCAAGGTGCCGCAACTGGTGTTGGAGGCATTCTACGTGATATTTTCACAATGGGTGCACGGCCAATAGCAAATCTCAATGCATTGCGTTTTGGAGCCCCCGATCACCCTAAAACACGCCATCTTTTGGCAGGAGTTGTTTCTGGGATTGGCGGATACGGAAACTGCATAGGCGTTCCAACTGTGGGCGGCGAAATAGATTTTCATTCCTCATACAATGGTAATATTTTGGTAAATGCAATGACCGTTGGACTGGCTGATCAAGAGAAAATATTTTATTCAGCAGCAGCCGGCATAGGAAACGCCGTAGTGTATGTTGGTTCTAAAACCGGCCGGGATGGAATTCACGGTGCTACTATGGCATCAGCAGAGTTCTCCGATGATGCACAAGAAAAACGGCCAACAGTGCAAGTCGGTGACCCATTCACAGAAAAATTACTCCTCGAAGCATGCCTCGAGTTGATGTCCACCGATGCTATAGTTGCTATTCAAGATATGGGGGCTGCGGGCCTTACATCATCATCTGTGGAGATGGCATCGAAGGGAGGCGTTGGAATAGAGCTGGATTTAGATCATGTCCCAGCGCGAGAAAAAGGGATGAGCTCCTACGAACTAATGCTTTCTGAGAGTCAAGAGCGCATGCTTATGGTTATCAAGCCAAACTCAGAAATTATGGCAAGGGAAATATTTACAAAATGGGAGCTCGATTTTGCAGTAATAGGTTCCATCAATGACACGGGCCGGCTCGTTATAAGGAAAGATGGGCAAGTGCACGCTGACATTCCGGTAGCGCCGCTTGTAGAGAATGCACCAGAGTACGATAGACCTTGGCAAGCTACCCAGCCAGATGCGAGAATTGATAACACTGAATTGATTGCCCCGAAAGATATAAATAAAGTCCTTACAACGCTCATTTCTTGTCCTGACATTGCGTCAAAGCATTGGGTTTGGGAACAATACGATCACATGGTAATGGCTGACACAATTGTCGGACCTGGTAGTGATGCAGCACTTTTGCGAATTCACGGCTCAGATCGCGGCCTCGCAGTAGTAACCGATTGCACTCCTCGCTATTGTAAAGCAGGACCTGAGGAAGGCGGCAAACAGGCAGTTGCCGAAGCTTGGCGCAATATTACAGCGATCGGTGCAAAGCCACTCGCACTGACTAATAATCTAAATTTTGGAAACCCGGAGCGACCGGAAATAATGGGCCAACTAGTTGGCTGTATATCTGGTATTGGAGAAGCAGGAAGAGCTTTGGATTTTCCGGTGGTGTCAGGAAATGTCTCTCTATACAATGAAACAAACGGCGAGGCGATTTTTCCTACTCCAGTTATTGGCGGCCTAGGATTGTTGAAGGACATAAGAAATCAAGCGCATCTAGCGTTTCAACATAGTAATGACGAAATCATTTTAATTGGGGAGACCTTAGGGTGGTTAGGGCAATCACTTTATCTGCGAGAAATAGAAAATCGTGAGGAAGGAGGCCCACCGCCCGTAGATTTATCAATGGAGCGACGGAATGGTGATTTCGTTCGGAGCCTTATCGAGAGTGAAGAAGTGAATGTTTGTCACGATGTTTCTGATGGCGGAGTGCTGGTTGCTATTGCTGAGATGTCAATAGCTAGCGGCATTGGCGCAAAATTGACCCCGCCAAAAATTAATATCCCGCTTTTTTCCTGGGCTTTTGGTGAGGATCAGGCACGCTATATCATTGCAGCAAATAATTCAGAACATATACTGCAGGCCGCACGAAAAGCAGATGTGACGGCGGAGGTTGTTGGCACTACTGGAGGCTCAACATTGACTTTAGGCTCTGCAACCTCCATATCCGTGAGGGAATTGAGGAATTGCCACCGAAATTGGCTCGAACATTACATGCAGACCAGATAAGGGAGACAAACATGGCAATGAGAGCTGATGAAATTGAGCAGATGATCCGTGATGCCCTGCCAAGTGCAGATGTGAAAATAAATGATCTGCGTGGCGACGGCGATCACTATGCCGCGTATGTTTGCTCAGCTGCGTTTAAAGGTAAAACAAGGGTTCAACAACATCAAATGGTGTATGATGCTTTACGCGGACGTATGGGCAATGAGCTTCACGCCCTGGCCCTGCAAACATCTACTCCTGATGATTGACCTTTGCGTTAAGTTTCCGAAACTAGTTTAAAAACGATTATGAGGCAAAATAATGTCAGATAACCCCACTCACGAAATGTTACAAAAAGAAGTTAATGAGAACGATGTTGTTTTGTTTATGAAAGGGAGCCCCGTCTTTCCCCAATGCGGTTTCTCAGCGGCAGTTGTGCAGGTTTTGGGAGAACTAAACATTAAATATAAAGGTATAGATGTCCTCGAAGACCCCTCGTTAAGGCAAGGGATTAAGGACTTTAGCAACTGGCCCACGATTCCCCAACTTTACATAAAGGGTGAATTTATTGGTGGGTGCGATATTATCCGGGAGATGTTTGAGTCTGGAGAATTAAAGACCTTGATAAAGGATAAAGGAATACCAGAGGCTTCCTCTTAAGTAAGAGCACACGGGATATTTACGGGATTAACGCTTCTATAAGCGAGAGTTATTGTGTGATAGGACCCATTAATCCGTCCAATAACTGCATATTTACTTTTAAGCGATAGTAGTACGCGCTCATCTCAAT
>MDTD01015743.1_pt1 | contig 16537 bp, 15 predicted proteins | sample 811221 | NCBI WGS metagenome assembly MDTD01 (sample SAMN05326646, study PRJNA326480) | marine metagenome | isolation source: seawater | place: Pacific Ocean: South West | collected 2011 | reverse complement strand
TGAATCTAAAGGGAGAAACCATCCTTGAGCAATTAATTTTCTAACAGCAATTGGATTATCTAATGAACTTATCCACTCTATCAAGATTTCTTCACTTACAGAATTTTTTACCAAGGCGAAATACCATGATAGAGGAACACCAAAATCGGGAAAGAATATTGATATCGTAGAGTCAATTTTTATAACTTTTTGACATTGAGTCAAAGGCATTATTGCAATAGCTTCATTTTTACTCAGAATCCAATCGAGAGCATTTTTATCATCATAAATATTAACTTGCTCAACAAGTTTTTTTAAAGAATCATTTGTTTTGATTCTTTTTGCTAATGAAATTATAAGTCTCGTACTATTAGGTAAAATTATTCTGCCTTTCAAATGATCAGAGAGTAAAAAATCCCATGATTTTTCCTTATCAAGCTTTAATTTCTTATTATTTTTTACTACTACTGCATATGGGACCAAACCAATTGGAAATAACTTATTTTTTTTATTGGATGGAAATGAATCTAAATAATTTTTTGTTCTGCTATCCATTTTTTTATATAAATTTTTTGAAATATCCTTAAAATCAGAAAAATTAATATTATTAATCCACCCATCATTTATTAAAATTAAATTTGATTTTCTATAGTTTAAATTATTTTTTTCTTCATTTATTTTGCTGAAATTTATATCTTTCTGAATAGAGTTTACTGGAAATGATTTTTTAATAAAATCAGGAAAAAATTCCATTTGGAAGCCAAATATAATTTTATTTGTAATATTGCTACATCCACTGACTAAAAATAAAAATGATAATTTGGCAAAATTCAAGAATTTTCTTCTTGATAAATTATTACGGATCATAAATTTGAACTATTAAAGGAAATTTGACCAACTTCTCGCATTTGTCTTAAAGCATATTCACAAGAAGAAACTATTTCTTCATAGCTAATACCTTTTAAATTAGCAAACATTGAAAAGCCTCCCGCTCCTACACCTTCCTTAACATATCCTTTTTCATAATCACTTAATTGTTTAAATTCTGATTTAGAAAAATTTAAACAACTTGCAAAAGCATATATTTTAACCCTATGTTTCGTAGCAACCAAATCAACTAATTGACGAAGAGAATTATCTCGTACTAACCATCCAGTAGTCGCAATAATGATATCTTCAACAAAATTTTGTTTATTTATAATTTCTATATATTCTAAAGCTAGTAAAAGAACTGCCACCATTTGACTGCCACCAGCAAGAACAACCATATTTTTATTTTTTCTCGCTCCAATAATTAATCCCATGGCAAAAGCTTGAAATGGATCTCCCAAAGCAGCTATGACATCAATTGAATCAAAACCCTTATCAAGATTCGCTTTTAAGATTCCTTTTAAAATAACTTCTTTTTTAAGTTTTCTAGGAGGGTCAATTAAACTACTTCCTGCTAAATCAGAAACATTTAATGAAAAGGCTTCCATAATTGCTTGAGCAGTTGTTGTTCCCCCTGGAACTGATTCAGATATAAATATTGGCTTATTAGAAGATAGACCAATTGATAGCCCCTTCTCATAGAGATTTATTACTCTTTTTTTTAACATTGCTTTACCTGTACTTAGACAATTTGCAGGCTTGGATTGTCCTTTTTCAACTCTTAAAAATTTAAAATATGGCTCTTTAGTTATTCCAATTGGAATAACTATCAAATTTGCCTGAATAATTTTTGCACACACATTACTAATTAATGCAGGTGTAACACCTGCATTAAGTTTAGGAAGTTGATATTTATAATTTGGAATAGGGCCAAATAATAAGAATTCTGCATCAGCTAAAGCAGTTAATTTCCTAGAACTAGCATCCATACCTGCTGCAGAGATACCTTTTATTTGTGAAGTATCTGTACCAGCAATTATTAAATAATAATCAAATACTTCTAATAGTTTTTTTAATTCACTTAATTTATTTTCGATAACATTTTTTTTTAAAAAAGTACCAAAATATTTAATTTCTAAACACTTCATAAACCTAAATAACTAAATTCTTAAATCTACAAATCCAAAAAGCATATCTGGTGGTTCTGGTATCTTTGATTTTAATCTTGGGAATACAGAGTATGCAATTATATGAATAGTTAAAACATAAATTATTTCTTGAAATAAAATTAAAAGGATAGCAACAATTTGTATTGAGAGGAGCGAAGGCTCAGATGAAAGACTTAAAAAAGATATTATTTTTTCTAAAAGTCCATAACTAGCTCTTGTTATTAAGATCCAAAGGTTTTCACCAACCAATAAAGATAATGCAAGAACCCTTATGAAAAATCCAAAAGTCCCAATAAGTATTCCAAATGACCAACTATACCACCAATTTTTTTCTTTAAACCAAGACCAACCCAACCAAAAGGAGAGTAATCCATAAGGAAATAAAAATAAGGGTCCCCTAATTGGACCCATAAGAATAATTAATAATAATATTTCAATGATTGTCCCCTCAAAAGCGGCCTTAGTTCCTCTTCTCAAATGCAATAAAGCTATCGGTAATGGCAAAGTCAGCCTTAATAAAGCTCCACCAACTGGTAAATAGTATAATGCTATCCAAAGAAGTGCAGATAAAGATGCTAAATAAGCAGGCTCTATAATATTTAAAGCTTGTGATTTCTGAGATATTTTCATCTAGGAGATTTAAATTTTAGTTTATTTTCTTTGTCATTTACTTCAGTTTCAAAATAACGCTCAATTTTCTCAATTTCAAAATCTAATTTAGCTTCTCTCAAAGCAGAAGCAAATTTTTCAGAAGGGGCAGTTGGATCTACCTTTTTTAGAATAATAGTAACTTTATAAGATTGAGGTTTATAGTCTTTGAATTCATCATTTTGTTTTTTAGATATCAGATTTTTTTCTGAAGATGATTTTTTTACTTGAAAATTATTTTCATCTTTTATTAACTTTATTCTTAAATTCTTTTTCTCTTCAATTAAGTTTTTTAAATCTTTATCATTTTTTTTATTTATAAATTTATTTTTTTCTGAAATTATTGGTTTTTTTAAATTTTTTGAATTTTTTAAAATTTTATTTTCTTTATCAACCATATTTAATTTAGCCGAATACTCCTCATCTGAATTTTTATTATCAATACCACTAAAACTTAGCTCTAGAAAATTTCCTACCCTTCCACCTGAGCACGATTGCAAGAAAATTAATAATATAAATAAAAAAAAACTAGTACCCTTTGAAAACATTTTTTTACTTAGATTTCTTCAATTTTCTTTTCTTTGGAATCTTCTTTTTTGAATAACTTGTTCCTTTACCAGTATTATTATCTTTTAATTTTTCGTCTAATAAATTTAATACTTCATCAATTGATAATTTTTCTAAATCCGTATCTTTTGGTAGAGAAATATTCGTTTTCCCAAATTTAGCATAGATTCCATAAGGTCCATTTAAAATTTGTATATTCTCTTTAGATCCTTTAGGCTTTCCTAAATCTTTAAGCACAGACCTACCTCCCCTTGCCAACTTTGGCATTGCAAGAACTTCTAAAGCCCTATCTAATTCAACTTTAAAAACATTATCTTCCTTTTTCAAAGATCTATTTTCAGATTCATTTTCATTTTTAATCCATCTCACATATGGACCAAACCTCCCTCTATCAGCTTCAACAATACCGCCATCAGGATGTTCTCCAAGAAGTCTTGGCAAACTTAGAAGTTCTAAGGCTTGATCTAAAGTTAAATCATCAGTCTTAAGTTCTTTTGGTAAAGAAGCTCTTCTTGGTTTTTCTTCATTACTTTCACCAATGCCTAATTGAACATAGGGTCCATATGGTCCAAATCTTAAAAAAACCTTCTCTCCAGTTTTTGGATCCTGGCCCAAGTCTGAAGGACCACTTAAAATTTGATTAACCTTTTTTTTATCTAAATCACCAGGAGTGATATCCATAGGTAAATTACCTTTAGCTTGAACCTCATTTCCAGAATCATCTATTTTAGTCCCCTCAAGCCAAGGGCCATTGGAACCAATTCTGACCACACATGGCAAGTCATCAAAATCAACTTGTCTGTAAGCTTTTCCATCAATATCTCCTTCTGTCTTTTGGACTTTTATTTCTAATCCATTTTTACCTTTATAAAAAGTTTCTAGATAAGGAAGCCATTCCAAATTACCTGAAGATATCTCATCTAAAGATGATTCCATCTTGGCAGTAAAAGTTGTATCTACCAAATCAGGGAAATGTTCCTCTAACAATGCTGTTACTGCAAAAGCAGTAAATGTAGGAGCTAAAGAATTCGATGAAATTTGGGCATAACCTCGATCTACTATAGTTCCTATTATGCTTGCGTAAGTAGAAGGTCTTCCAATCCCTTCTTTTTCAAGTATTTTGACAAGTGCTGCCTCTGTATACCTTGCAGGAGGTTTTGTCTCATGAGCAACAACTTCATTACTAACAACTTGTAAGGTATTTCCAATAGATAAATTAGGCAAGATTATTTCCTGTTGTTCAAGTGCTGTTCCTGGATCGTCGCTTCCCTCAACATAAGCTCTAAAAAATCCTGGGAAATCAATACTTTTACCACTTGCTTTGAATAAAGCACCTCCAACAGTTATTTCTGAATTGATCATTGTCAATTTTGCTTCAGCCATCTGACTTGCTACAGTCCTTTTCCAAATAAGATCGTACAAAGACAAATCCCTACCAGATAGTCCAGTTTCAGCAGGTATCTTAAACTCTTCACCAGCAGGCCTTATCGCTTCATGAGCTTCTTGAGCATTTACTGCTTGTGAGCTGAATTGACGTGGTTTTTCAGAAAGATAACTATTTCCATATTTTGACTCAACACATTCTCGGGCTGCTTTAATTGCTTGTTGCGACAAGTGAACTGAATCAGTCCTCATATATGTAATAAATCCTCTTTCATACAAACCCTGCGCACATCTCATAGTCTCTCTTGCAGAGAGCCTTAATTTTCTATTAGCTTCCTGTTGAAGCGTACTCGTAGTAAAGGGAGGTACTGGTCTTCTAATTGCAGGTTTTTTATCTATTTTATCAACTGTCCATCTTTCTAACTTGAGAGATTCTAGTAATCTCTGGGCCTTATCATCATCTAAAATACAAGACTTATTTCCTGATTTAAGATTTCCTGTATTCTCATCAAAATCTGAACCATTTGCAATCTTTATTCCATTTAAGCTGTATATTTTTGCTTCAAAATTTAAGTCATTTTTAGAAAGTACAGCTTTTAAATCCCAAAAGGATGCCTTTTTAAAAGATCTTCTCTTTCTTTCCCTATTGACAAGTAACCTTACTGATACTGATTGAACTCTTCCAGCTGATAATCTTGGTGCAACTTTTTTCCACAGTAAAGGAGAGAGTTCGTATCCAAAAAGCCTATCTAGTATTCTTCTAGTCTCTTGCGCTTGTACTAATTCCATATCTATTTCGCGAGTTTCATCAAGAGCTTTTTTTATAGCTTTCTTTGTTATTTCATGAAATACCATCCTTCTTGTTGGTATTTTAGGCTTAAGAATTTGCAATAAATGCCAACTAATACTTTCTCCCTCCCTATCTTCATCTGTTGCAAGTAACAATTTGGTAGCACCTTTCAGAGCATTTTTGAGATCCTTTACAACTTTCTTTTTTTCTTTTGGAACAACATACAACGGTTCAAAATCTTCAGAAGTATTTACTCCAATTCTTGACCATTTTTCTTTTTTAAGAGAAGCGGGTATCTCGCCAGCGCCTTTTGGCAAATCTCTTACGTGTCCCATAGAAGCTAATACTTCATAATTTGAAGGCAAAAATCTTCTTATAGTTTTTGCTTTTGTAGGGCTCTCAACAATAACGAGTGTGTGTTCCAAGGGAAATCAAGATAAAAAGTTGTTTTATTCCATTAGGGCATATTATGCTTTATTGAAAGTTTTTCAAGTTATCAACCTTGAAAATTACAATTTAGCCACCCACAAATTATAATCAAGTTAATATTAACTATTACTATCAATCAACCAAACTTTAAAAATAAGTGCAGAACGAAATCTTTACATTTAATCTGAATGCTCAAGCAATAATTCCAGAAGCTTTTATATTGCTAGGAATTGTTGGGACATTAATAGTTGATCTTGCTGGTGAAAAAACAGCATCCAAATGGGCACCTATTATTTGTTATGTATCTATAAGTAGCTCTCTAATCGCTTTAGCAATTCAATGGAGTGATCCAGTTCAAGAAGCTTTTATAGGTTCATTTATTTCTGATAATTTATCTTTAGCCTTTAGAGCTATTATTGCGCTATCCACTCTGATCTCCTTACTTATCAGTTGGAGGTATACAGAACAAAGTGGAAGCCCAATAGGTGAATTTGCAGCTATAGTTTTATCTGCCACTTTAGGGGCAATGCTTTTGTGTGGGTCTACTGACTTGGTGAGTGTATTTATATCTCTAGAGACTCTTTCAGTCGCAAGTTATCTTTTATCTGGTTACTTAAAAAGAGACCCAAGGAGTTCAGAAGCTGCGCTTAAATATCTTCTCGTAGGTTCTGCAGCTGCTGCAATATATTTATATGGATCATCCTTACTCTATGGTTTAAGCGGTTCAACGAATCTCTCTGCGATTGGTCTTGAATTATTAAACAAACCAAATTTCATTACATCATTAGCATTAGTATTTGTTCTATCTACGGTAGCTTTCAAAATTGCTGCGGTACCATTTCATCAATGGACTCCTGACGTATATGAAGGTTCACCAACGCCTGTTGTTGCATTTCTATCTGTAGGTTCTAAAACAGCCGGGTTTGCATTTGCAATAAGGATATTAGTTACAACATTTTCTTCGTTTGATGAACAATGGAAGTTACTATTCACAATCCTAGCCATTTTAAGTATGGCACTGGGCAATATTGTTGCCCTAGCCCAAACTTCAATGAAAAGAATGCTTGCATACAGTTCCATTGGACAAGCAGGTTTTGTGATGATTGGTATCGTTTCTGGAACTCAAGATGGATTATCAGCCGCAGTTTTATACTTAGCATCATACTTGTTTATGAATTTAGGTGCTTTTTCTTGTGTAATACTTTTTTCTCTAAGAACAGGTTCTGACAAAATATCTGACTATTCTGGTCTTTATCAAAAAGACCCACTCATAACTTTGGGATTAAGTGTTTGCTTACTCTCATTGGGAGGACTACCTCCCATGCTCGGTTTCTTTGGGAAAATTTATTTATTTTTTGCAGGATGGGCTAATCATCAATATCTTTTAGTAGTAATTGGTTTAGTAACATCTGTAATCTCAATTTACTACTATATTTCTGTTATAAAGATGATGGTTGTAAAAGAGCCACAAGAAGCTTCAGATATTGTAAAAGCATATCCCTCTATTAAATGGGATACAGTAGGATTACCTCCACTAAGAGTTGCATTATATACCTGCCTAGCAGTTACTGCATTAGGAGGCATATTATCTAATCCTCTTTTTAAATTGGCAAATACTGCCGTATCAGAAACGGGTTTTCTAAAGGAGATTTTAAATGCATCTCTTGTGAATTTTTACTTTAATTAAACATGACTGAAGTTGCTTGTCTAGATAAAGTCTCCAAAACTTATGGTAAAGAAAATCTCATAGTTAAAGCTTTAGACAATGTAAGTCTTGAAATATCAAAAGGTGATTATTTAGCTGTAATGGGAGCAAGCGGATCAGGAAAAAGTACAGCAATGAATATACTTGGTTGCCTTGATAGACCTTCAACAGGGCAATATAGATTAAATGGTTATGAAATAGAAAATTTGACAGATGATGAACTTGCTACTTTAAGAAATAAAAGTTTGGGATTTGTTTTTCAACAATTTCACTTATTAATGGATGCAACTGCATTAGAGAATGTTATGTTACCAATGATTTATGCAAGAATAAGTCCTTCAGAGAGAGAGAAGAGAGCGAAAGAAGCACTTTATAAGGTTGGTTTAAGTGAAAGAATAAATAATAAACCAAACCAATTATCGGGAGGTCAACAACAGCGGGTTGCTATCGCTAGAGCAATTATTAATAGTCCTTCACTATTACTTGCTGATGAGCCTACTGGCGCTTTAGATTCACAAACGACAGAAGATGTTTTAGATCTTTTTGATAAATTACATCAATCAGGAATAACAATAGTTTTAGTCACCCATGAAGATGAGGTTGCAAGTAGAGCCCAAAAAGTAGCAAAATTTAAAGATGGCAAATTAATAAAATTAAGCGTTAATAAGAATTTATAATCTCAAAACCTTCTCAATATCATTTTTATAGATTAAAAGATTACCATTCCTATCAATATTTTTTATAGACCAACCTTCAGATTCATATTCCCGCGGTATTTGTTTTTTATCGAGAAACATATTAGCTTTACTAATAATTTTTGATTTATCATGATTTTCTTTGATTGCAAGAAATATTATCTGCAATAATTTTGAAGACCAGTAATTTATACATAAATTTTTTTTCCCAAGTATTTGACATAGTGATATACCCTCTCTTGGAGCCATATTATTAAGATTCATTCCCAGTCCAATTCTCACATAAACTATTTCATCACCCCTAGTTATAACTTTCGGTAAAAAGCCAATTAATTTTTTTGACCCATAAAAGATATCATTTGGCCATTTAATTTTTGTTTTTATTGATGCACTGAGAAACATCTCACATATTTTGGAAGCTATTGAAATTGAAAAAACTTCTGAGGAGAATTCCTTTGAAAATATTGGATATGCAGTACTGAACCAAATCCCTCCCTCTGGAGAGTTCCACTTCCTGCCATATTGTCCAAAGCTTTTTGTTTGCATTTTTGAAAATATTGCCACAGGTTGATCTGCCTTTAAGTGATATTTATCTAAATAATTATTTAATACATATTCTGTACTCAAACATTTAAATATGAATTTAAGCTTCCAATTTGGAGTATTTTTAAAACCTCTTTTCAAATAAAAAGAGGTCTTAGCCGCAGAACCATTAATTTTCACAAATTTTAATAAAAAAATTAAATTTTCATACTTATTATTTAAGTACAAGTATTGATTCTTATTGTAAAGCTCAATGCTAATTATATTTATTTCTCTGAATAATTGAATAAAAGAAATCCTGAAAAATTAGAAATTTGTCTGACAAAATTTAAAAATTCATGGTCAGATTTTGATAAACTTTATCAAATATTAAATAATTGGAATAATATCATTGGAAATGATTTAGCCAAGGAATGTAAACCGATTAAGTTTGAAAATAAAATTTTAACAATAGTAGCTAATCATCCACAATGGAGACATGCTCTAATTTATAACAAACATAAATTAAAAGAATCAATTAATAGTTCAGGAATAAATGTAAAAAATATAAGAATTATACAAAATTACGAATCCCAAAGCTTCAAAAGAAAATTTTCTAACACAAATGAGATTTGGGATAATCATCCTAGTAGAGTCAAAAATAAAAAACTTTTAAATTGCACTTTTTGCAATAGGCCAACTCCAATTGGTGAGATTGAAAGATGGGGTAAATGTACATTTTGCTGGAGAGAAAAAAATAAAATTTAACTTACTTTAATACTAGTAAAATACCCATTTGTCCAAAAAAAATCTCTTTGTAGAAGACTTCTCTAAATCCAACTTTCTTAGCTAGAAAAATTAATCTTTTTCCATTAGGGAAATTATTAATACTTTTCTCAATATATGCATATTCCTGACTCAGATTAAAGATTCTAGAGATTGGTACTACTATTAATCGAAGATACATTTTCTGAAAAATTGAAGAAGCAGATCTGTTTCTTGCGTGATTAAAATCTAAAAAACCAGCTCTACCTCTTTCTTTTAAAAGTAAAAAAACTTTTCGTAATCCACCTTGAATATCATTTAAATTTCTCAAGCCATATGACATTATAATCCCATCAAAATTTTGAGTTAATTCATCCATATCAAAGATATCTTGTTCATTCCACTTAAGAACTTCTTTATATTTTTTATCTGATCTTTTTTTTGCAATCTCGAGTATTTCTTCTGCACTATCTATACCCAAAACTGAACCTCTTGGATGAATTTTTTTACTAATTAATATTGCCATATCACCAGTGCCGCAGCATAAATCAGCCCAATTTTCACCATTCTTAGGATTAAGATAATTTACCAATTTTCTTTTCCATAAATTATGCAAGCCAAAACTCAACAAATTATTTAATAAATCATATCGATTAGAGACCCTGTTAAAAATATTTTTTACCTTATTTGTTTTTTCTAATTTCATAATATTATTTATAATTTTTAAATATTTTTATTCATTTGGTCTAATTAATAAATCTTTTTCAATGAGAAAAGATTTTATTTCTTTGATTGTTAACTTTTTATCATGAAGAAGAGATGCTAGCAGAGCTGCAGAAGCTTTTCCTCTTGTAAAAACTTCATATATGTCTTCTAAACAACCTGCACCTCCAGAAGCTATTACAGGGATATTTACAGAATTTACAATGGTTTCATTTAATAATAAATCATACCCCTTCTGAGTACCATCCCCATCCATTGATGTTAATAATATTTCTCCAGCACCAAGTTTCTCAACAGTCTTTGCCCAATAAACTACATCTATCCCAGTATTTTCTCTTCCACCTTTCACATATACATCCCAGTCATTACTAGTATTATTTTTTCTTCTTGCATCAATCGCAACAACAATACACTGGCTACCAAATTTTTCTGCACTTTTCGAAATTAGTTCTGGGTTATTAACGGCAGAAGAATTTAGACTAACTTTATCAGCCCCTGCCCTGAGTAATTCATTAATTGTTTCTAATGAGCTAACACCTCCTCCTACGGTAAATGGTATTTTTATAGTTTTTGCAGTTCTAGAGACAAGATCTATTAACGTCTTTCTATTTTCATAAGTTGCTTTAATATCTAAAAACACCAACTCATCTGCGCCTTCTTCTGAATATAAATACGCCAATTCAACAGGATCGCCTGCATCTCTAAGATTTACAAAATTTACTCCTTTTACAACACGGCCGTTAGCCACGTCCAAACAAGGAATTAAACGAAGAGCAACCATTTTAGTAAAATCTGTCCAATTACTGTTAGTCTTGCATATAGATAAGTTATATTTTAAACCCTCATGGCTGAAATTAAATTACTACCAAAAATTGGAAGTAAAGTAAAAATTAATATGAATAGAGTAAGAGATAGACTCTCTTCAAAATTAATTAAACAAATCTCTGATGAGCCAAAGGCAACAATAATAGGCTATAAAATGTCTGATGGAAGAAGTATTGGTTTAATAGTAAAATTTCAATCTGGTGAACAAAATTGGTTTTTCCCAGAAGAGATAGACAGAGGTTAATCAAAAATGAATGATCCAAAACAATTACTTGGAATAAAAGGTGCTTCAGAAACTTCAAGTTTATGGAAACTTAGAATCCAATTGATGAAACCAATTACATGGATACCATTAATATGGGGAGTCATATGTGGAGCTGCAGCAAGTGGTAATTTTAAATGGTCTATACCGAATCTTTTAGCATCTTTAGCGTGTATGCTTATGAGTGGTCCTCTGCTTGCTGGATATACTCAAACAATAAATGATTATTTTGATAGAGAAATTGATGCTATTAATGAACCAAATAGACCTATCCCTTCTGGAGCAATATCAATAAAACAAGTAAAAATACAAATTTGGGTCTTACTTATCCTAGGCCTAGTAGTAGCTTATTTGTTAGACCTATATGCTAAACATGATTTCCCCTCCGTATTCCTTTTAGCTTTAGGGGGTTCATTCGTTAGTTATATTTACTCTGCTCCGCCCCTCAAACTAAAGCAAAATGGTTGGTTAGGTAACTATGCTCTTGGTGCATCTTATATTGCTCTACCATGGTGGGCAGGTCAAGCGCTTTTTGGGAAATTAACAATTATTACGGCTCTTTTAACACTTGCTTATAGTCTTTCTGGGCTAGGAATTGCAGTTATTAATGACTTTAAAAGCGTAGAAGGGGATACCAAACTAGGCTTGAATTCCTTACCAGTAATATTCGGCATAAAGAACGCTAGCAGAATAAGTGCGGGACTGATTGATATTTTTCAGTTAGCTATGGTTGGGGTTTTAATCTTAATTGATCAGCATCTTGCCTCGGTTATTTTAATTTTACTGGTAGTACCGCAAATAACATTTCAAGATATGTGGTTATTAAGAGATCCTCTTAAGTACGATGTTAAATACCAAGCAAGTGCGCAGCCCTTCTTAATAACAGGTATGCTTGTTACAGCTTTAGCCATAGGACATAGTTTCCTAGTTGCTTAAGCAGTGTTGAAATTTAAACTTAGAACTCTATTTTTATCTTCATTATTTTTAATTTCACTTTCAACATTTTCTCATGTTATTAATTCTTTCAAATCAATAATTATTTATAATCCCAAAAAAGATAATTTTAATAATTTAAATTTTTCCTATGAAATTTACTCCTCAGAAAACATACTGATTAGTAAAAAAAGTAAAAAGTTTGATATTACAGATCCTAATGAACAGATTCCAATTTTACTAAAAAATGTATTTATTTCTTCTGAAGATAAAAGATTTTTAAATCATAATGGAATTGATTTGAAAGGTATATCTAGAGCACTTTTTACAAATATTAGGAATGGTTACATTAAAGAGGGAGGGAGCACAATTACTCAACAAGTAGCAAGATTAATTTTTTTAAATAATGAATTAACGTTGCTAAGAAAATTAAAAGAATTAATAATTGCCCTTATTTTTGAATTTAGATTTAGTAAAAATGAAATCTTAAAAATTTATCTTAATAATTTATATTTAGGTGAAGGAGCATATGGGATTAACGAAGCTGCAGCAATTTATTTTGGAAAACTAATATCTGAATTATCACTATCAGAGATTGCTTTATTAGCAGGTCTAGCCCCTGCTCCATCAATATATAATCCCTATAAAAATTTTGATTTATCAATAAAGAATAGAGATAACATTCTTAACTCTATGTATCTTAAAGGATATATTTCAAAGAAAAGTCTTAATAGTGCTCTTAAATATGAAATCAAAATCAAAGATAAAAATCTAAAAAAACTAAACGATAAAGTTTTAGAATTTTACATTATTGATAATGCAAAAAATATATTAAAAAACAAAAATAAATCTGAATTAGGTAAATTTTTAAAAATAAGATCAAGTATTAATTATTTATGGCAAATAGAGGCTCAAAATATAACAACAAACCTTCCCCCGCAAATAGAAATTGCATTAATATCAATCGAATCAAGTTCTGGCTTAATTAGAACAATGATAAGCGGAAGAGAGCCACATAAGAATGAATTTAATAGAGCAACAAATGCTCTAAGAGCTTTGGGATCAACTTTTAAAATTATTCCTTACACAGCTATTTTATTAGAAGGTGCAGAATTATATGATGTATATGAAGATTCACCCCAATGTTGGAATGACTATTGTCCAAGAAATTTTGCCGATAGGTATAGAAATAAGATTTCGTTGATTGAGGCATTTAAAACTTCATCAAATATAGTTCCAATTCAAATATCGCAAGAGCTAGGTTTAGACAAAATAATAAATTTAGCAAATAAATTCGGATTAGGATCTCAACAAAAACTAGAAAAATATTTACCAATAGCTATTGGAGCAGTAGGAGATAATTTATTAAACATAACAAACACATATTCAATAATTAACAATAATGGTGTTTCAATAAAACCTTCTATAATCAGCCAAATTGAGAATCAAGATAGCAGAGTAATATGGAGTAATAACATAAAAGGAGTAAGAATTATTGATGATAAAATCGTCAGAAAACTAAATCAAATGTTAGAAAAATCAGTATCCGAAGGAAATGGAATTGCTGCTTCAATTGAAAAAGAAAAAATATTAGGGAAAACTGGCACCTCAGATAAAAATAGAGATTTATGGTTTATTGGATCTATTAAAGATACTACAACTGGTATTTGGATAGGTTACGACGATAATAGAGTTACTCAATTATCGAGTGGAAATGCTGCCAATCTTTGGAAAGTTTACATCAAAAAAATAATTGATAAAAACAAAAATTGATTCATTTATATTTAATAACTGCTGCATAAAATCCGTCCCAATGGTGATCTAAACTTGGTAATATCTGTCTCTCACTTACAAGATACAAATCAGGATATTGTCTTAAGAAATTTTCAATTAAAAAATTATTCTCATGAGGACAGATAGTACAGGTTGAATAAACTAAAGTTCCTTTTTTATTAAGCAAAGGTACAAGGTTATTTAATAATTTATTTTGCAGACCAATAAGTTGAGTAATTCTTTGAGGAGTTAACGTCCATCTAGCATCGGGGTTTCTTGAAAAAGTTCCTATCCCAGAGCATGGAGCATCTAATAAAATTTTATCAAAATAATTTTTAAGCTCTGGCTTGATTTCAAAAAGTTTTGTTGCATCACACTTATAGTTTTTTACACTTTTAATTTTTAATCTTTTTAAATTCTCTCTTAGAATTTTCATCCTAATTTCTGATCTATCAATTGACCAAATTTCACCATCATCAGAAATTAAATCTGCTAAATGTCCTGTTTTACTGCCAGGAGCAGAACAAGCATCTAATATTTTTTCACCTTTCTTAGGTTTTAAAAGGGGAGCTACCCATTGCGAGGACCTATTTTGAATAACCCATTTACCCTCAGAATAACCAGGCAATTCAACCACAGATCTTGGCTTACTTCTTAATTCAATTCCACTCATCAATTCAGTTATTGGTTCGGCCTCTATATCATTATTTTGCAAAATTCCTAATATTTCTTCTATATTTGTTTGCCTTGTATTAACTCTTAGATCTATTGATGGTTTTTTATTGAATGATTTAGCTATCATTTCTGCTTCATTGGATCCTACCCATTTAGTGATTTCATGAATAAGCCATACTGGTAATGATTCATAAGATGCTATTTTTTCAATTCGATTTTTTGGAACAATAGGAAAAGATTTACTTTCCAACTTCCTGATTACATTTCTGAGGATTCCATTAACTACCCCTGATAGACCTTTTAAATCTGTTTTCTTAGCAACTTCAACAGTAGTTGAAATTGAGGCAGAAAAAGGAATCCTATCCATTTTTAATATTTGATATAAACCTATATGTAAAAGCCAACGTAATTTTGGAGGTTGCTTCTGATGCTTTAATTTCGAAGTATGATCTATCCATAGATCAAGATATTTTCGATATCTGATACATCCAAAAGAAAGTTCTGTAATAAAAGCGACATCAAGGGAAGTTAAGTTGTAATTTTTTAAAACCTTTTCCAGAGCCTTATCTGAAAACAAACCTGAACTCACATTCAATAAAACCTCCCAAGCTGCTCTTCTTTGTAAATATCCTTTTGTCAAATCTTTCTTTTAGAATTTTATGTAGTTTGAATTGTTAACTTATTAAACGATATCTTTTAGTGAAGAATTAAAAAGGAAAAATCCTAAAATAGACACTAGAGTTAAATTAAAGCCAAGAAATAAATATATATTTAATGAGTGAATTTTTTCACTTGATAAATTAAATTTTACTTTTTTATTTTTTTTGAAAGTCATCTTTAATTTATGTAGATAATCGGCATCCAATATTAATTACACCAGAGTCAATTAATCTTCCTAATTTTATGGCAAAAGCTTCTTCAACTCTTGTAAAAGAGACCTGATGTTTCGTAACCCAATCTAATTCTTTAGGTGTAATAATTCCTGTTGAATTTGCCTCTAAAAATAGCAATCCCAAATACATAAATATCAAACGATTATTAATAACTTAACATTGATTGTCATAATCTGTAATAATCTAATAATGTCTTAATTTTTGATCCTCCAATAAAAAATAAAATTAAAGATTATTTAGGAAGTTTGTTGCTACCTCAATGTGCTTGGTTAATTTTTCATCACTCATTTTATCCAAGTTTCTTGTTAACATTGCCAGCCTGTATTGTTTTCTAAAATAATTCTCATTATCTTTAATAAATTTCCAAAATAATCCATCCCAAATTTGACACCAATCTCCATTTTTATAATCTGACATCTTTTTTATATAATTTGATCCTGATATATATGGTTTTGTAGAGAATATCCCTCCATCGCTAAATTGACTCATTCCATAGATATTCGGAACCATTACCCAATCATAAGAATCAATAAACATTTCCATAAACCACTTATAAACCTCATCCGGATGAAATCGACATAAAAGCATAAAATTACCTAAAATCATCAACCTTTCAATGTGATGGCAATAACCAGTTTTCAGTATATTTTTGATAACGATATCAACTGGTTCTATCCCCGTTGAACCATCATAGAAAGATTTTGGAATTGTCCTTTTCTTAAAATGCCAGAAATTCGAAGTACGCATTTTTACTCCATATTTTTCATAAACTAAACAAATAAATTCTCTCCATCCGATAATTTGCCGTATAAATCCTTCAAGTGAATTAATGGGTATATTTTTTTCTTGAGCGATCTTAAGTGCATTTTTGACAACAATTTCCGGGGTCAATAATCCAACATTTAAAAGGGGCGATAAAAGACTATGCCAT
>MDTD01051098.1_pt1 | contig 16538 bp, 17 predicted proteins | sample 811221 | NCBI WGS metagenome assembly MDTD01 (sample SAMN05326646, study PRJNA326480) | marine metagenome | isolation source: seawater | place: Pacific Ocean: South West | collected 2011 | reverse complement strand
ATTTATAAAACATTAATCAATGAGTTCTGATAAATATATTCATACAGAAGTAGAAAATAAGATTTATTCTTATTGGGAAAAAAACAATCTATTTAAACCTAAAAAGAACACAAAAAAATTCTCAATTGTAATACCGCCACCTAATGTAACCGGAAGTTTACATATGGGACATGCACTAAATAATTCGATTCAGGATTTACTTGTAAGATTTCATAGAATGAATAATTTTGAAACTTTATGGCAGCCCGGAACCGATCATGCAGGAATAGCCACACAAGCTCTTGTAGAAAAAAAAATAGAAAATGAGGGCCTTAAAAAAGATGATATTGGAAGAGCTGAATTCATTAAAAAGGTTTGGGATTGGAAAAATCAATATGGTGATATTATCATTAATCAACTTAAAAAACTTGGCTGTTCATGTGATTGGTCAAGAAATGCTTTCACGATGGATGAAAATTTATCGTCATCTGTTAGGAAGGTTTTTGTAGAACTATACAAAAAGGGTTTAATCTTTAAATCCAAAAAATTAGTTAATTGGGATACAGTTTTAAGAACTGCAATTTCTGATTTAGAAGTTGATCAAAGAGAGGTAAATTCAAAATTATATTATATCAAGTACGAAATTGAAAATTCTGAGGAATTTTTAACAATTGCTACTACACGACCTGAAACAATGTTAGGTGATACAGCAATAGCAGTTAATCCATCAGATGGTAGATATAAGAAATTGGTCGGAAAATATGCAATCATACCAATAGTTGGAAGAAAAATAAAAATAATTGAGGACGATTATGCTGATCCAGAACAAGGAACTGGTGCAGTAAAAATTACACCAGCTCATGATTTTAATGATTATGAAGTAGGTCAAAGAAATAAATTAGAAGCAATAAATATTTTTACAGAAAATGGAAAAATAAATGGAAACGCACCTAAACAGTTTATTGGGTTGGATAGATTTGAAGCGAGAAAAAAATTAATAAAATTACTGGTTGAAAAAGATTACTTTGTAAAAGAAGAAAATATAAAAAATAAAGTTCCTTATGGAGATAGATCGAATTCAATTATTGAACCTTATCTAACAGAACAATGGTTTGTAGATGCCGAAAAACTATCAATCAAAGCAAAAAAAATTGTTAAATATAATAAAATTAAATTTTTTCCAGAAAATTGGTCAAAAACTTATTTTCAATGGATGGATAACATAGAACCATGGTGCGTTTCAAGGCAGTTATGGTGGGGTCATCAAATACCAGCTTGGTATGGACCTGATGGAAAAGTTTTTGTAGAAGAAGATGAAAATAAAGCAACAGCTAAGGCAAAAGATTTTTACAAAAAAAATGTAATTTTAAAAAGAGATGATGATGTTTTAGATACTTGGTTTTCTTCTGGGTTGTGGCCTTTTGCAACATTAGGTTGGCCAAATCAAAATGAAAATCTTAATAATTTTTATCCAACATCGGTATTGGTAACTGGTTTTGATATAATTTTCTTTTGGGTTGCTAGAATGATTATGCTGGGAATGGAATTTTTAGATAAAGAGCCTTTTAAAAATATTTATGTTCATGCTTTGGTAAGAGACGAAAAAGGTCAAAAGATGTCAAAGTCAAAAGGCAACGTAATTGATCCACTGGAACTTATTGAAAAATACAGCGCAGATGCATTGAGATTTACACTTTTATCAATGGCTTCTCCCGGTCGAGATGTAAAATTATCTGAAGATAGAGTTAAAGGATATAGAAATTTTCTTAACAAAATATGGAATGCTAATAATTTTTTAATTCAAAATAATTGCAATTTTTTAAGTATAAATAAACCTCAAAATATTAATGAAAATCTAAATAAATGGATAATTACAGAATACTCATTAATTAAAGAAAATGTAAAAAAAAATATTACAAATTATAGATTTGATGAGGCTGCAAGAAATGTATATCAATTTGTATGGCATTCCTTTTGCGACTGGTATTTAGAATTTTGTAAAACTATCTATTATTCTGATAATAGTAAATCTAAAGAGGAAACAAGGCAGGTTTCATCTTATATTTTTAGGGAAATACTAATTTTATTACATCCTTTTATTCCATTTATCACAGAGGAGTTATGGTTAAAAAATAAACTAGATAAAGATAATGTAGATTATTTAATGTACGCCAATTGGTCTACAAATATTGCCAAAATTGAAAAATCACACTTAGAGGTAAATAAAATAATTGATTTTATTACTTCAATTCGTTCATTCAAAAACGAACTTGGTGTTCCTCCAGGCTCTTTAATTAGTATTTCGTTAGAACAGATTAGCAATGAAGTTAGAAATTTCATTAAGTCGAATGAAATAATTTTAAAAAAATTAGGTAGAATTAGTAGTTTTGCTCCTAAAGATAAAAATAAATCCTCCGCATCTTTAATACTAGACGGTGAACTTTTTAAAATATATTTTGATGCAGATATTGATCTAAATAAGGTAAAGAATACGCTTCAAAGAAAATTAGATAAATTAAAGTTAGAAATGGACAAAATAAATCAAAGATTAATAAATAAAAACTTTGTTGATAAGGCACCCCCAGAGCTTATTGAAAAGGAAAAAACAAACTTTAATAATTTTGAAAAAGATGTTAAAAAAATACAACTAACCTTAGAAAATTTATAATGAAAAGATTTAACAAAAAAAATTTACCTAGTCGACATACCACACTAGGCCCCGATAAAGCTCCTCAAAGATCATTCTATTATGCAATGAAATTAACCGAAAAGGATGTGGCAAAACCCTTTGTAGGAGTAGTTTCAACATGGAATGAGGCTGCTCCATGTAATATTGCTTTAATGAGACAAGCCCAATCTGTAAAAAAAGGAGTTTATCAATCAGGTGGAACTCCAAGAGAATTTTGTACTATAACTGTAACTGATGGTATAGCCATGGGTCATGAGGGTATGAAATCTTCGTTGATTTCTAGAGATGTAATTGCTGATTCAACTGAATTAACTGTGAGAGGCCATTGTTATGATGCTTTAGTTGGTCTTGCTGGATGTGATAAATCACTACCTGGATTGATGATGGCCATGGTCAGACTAAATGTTCCAAGTGTTTTTATCTATGGTGGTTCCATATTACCCGGTAGATACAATGGTAAAGATGTAACTGTTGTAGATGTATTTGAGGGAGTTGGAAAATATTCATCAGGAAAGATGTCCGCTCATGCCTTAAGAAAATTAGAATTAAAGGCTTGCCCTAGTGCAGGAGCTTGTGGTGGTCAATTTACAGCAAATACTATGGCTTGCGTTTCTGAGGCCATAGGTTTAGCACTACCTTATTCTGCAGGAACTCCAGCTCCTTATACAAAAAGAGATAAATATGCCTTAGATAGTGGAAAGGCAGTTATGAATTTATTATCACAAAATATAAGACCTAGAGATATTGTTACTAGAAAAGCTTTAGAAAACGCTGCCACTATTGTTGCTGCAACAGGAGGCTCCACAAATGCTGCATTACATTTACCTGCAATTGCAAATGAAATAGGGATTAAATTTGACCTAATGGATGTTGCTAAAATTTTTAAAAGAACACCTTATTTAGCTGATTTAAAACCTGGGGGAAAATATGTTGCAAAAGATATGTGGAAGGCAGGTGGCGTACCCATGCTTTTAAAAACTTTGTACGATGGCGGCTATATTCATGGTGATTGTATGACAGTTACAGGAAAAACTATAAAAGAAAACTTGAAAAAAATTAAATTTAATCCAAATCAGAAAGTAATGAGAAGATATAATAATCCATTATCTCCAGATGGTGGTGTTGTAGGACTCAAAGGTAATCTTGCACCTGAAGGTGGTATTGTAAAAATTGCTGGTTTGAAAAAATTACAATTTACAGGAAGAGCAAGATGTTTTGACAATGAGGAAACTGCTTATAAAGCAGTCAAAAATAAAAAATATAAAGATGGAGATATAATTATAATAAGATACGAGGGCCCAAAAGGTGGACCAGGAATGAGAGAGATGTTGCAAACAACTGGTGCAATTTACGGTCAAGGTAAGGGTGAAAAAGTTGCATTAATTACTGATGGAAGGTTTTCTGGTGCAACAAGAGGTTTTTGTATTGGACATGTGGGACCAGAAGCATCTGTGGGTGGCCCAATAGCCTTGTTAAGAAATGGCGATATAATAGATATAGATGCAAAAAAAGGAACAATTAATGTTCGTTTAAGCAAAAAACAACTAGCATCTCGTAGGAAAAAATGGAAACCAAAAAAAATAAACTTTGGTAATGGAACTCTCTGGAAATATGCGCAAACAGTTGGGCCAGCTTATTTAGGAGCACCAACTCATCCTGGCGGCAAAAATGAAATTAAAGTTTATGCAGATATTTAATGAAAATTAGACCAATCATATTATGTGGTGGATCAGGTACTAGGCTATGGCCAAATCAAAAAAAACATGAGGCTAAACAATTTATAGATTTTGGTAACTGGACCTTATTAGGTAAAACACTTGAGCGAATAAAGGCGTCTATCTACGATTCACCCGTTATTAGTACAAATGCAAAATATGTAAAACAAGTAAAAAAACACTTAAAAAAGTATAAGATAAGAAATGCAAAAATTGTGTTGGAGCCCTCTAAAAAAAATACTGCACCCGCAATTCTTAGTTCCACATTAATAAAAGATATTCCTGATAAACAACCTTTAATTTTTTTTTCGGCTGATCACATTATTGATAAAGTAAAAATTTTCAATAGAACAATAAAAAAAAATCAAAAAAATTTGACAAATAATAACATTTTTATTTTTGGTATAAAACCAACTGCACCTTCAAGCGAATTTGGATATTTTGTTACAAAAAAAAAAGAAAAAAATATTCACAGAGTCTCAAAATTTATTGAAAAACCCAATATTGTAAAAGCAAGGCAAATTATTAAAAGAAATGGTTATTGGAATTCTGGTATGTTCTATATAAGAAAAGACGCAATTATTAATATCTATAAGAAATTTCAACCCAATATATATAAACACTGTTATCAATCTATAAAAAAATCAAAGCTTAAAAATAACATATACTATTTAAATAAAAATGATTTTAAAAAAAACTCAGCTAAATCATTTGATTATGCAATTCTTGAAAAAACAAATAAAATAAATGCAATCAAGTTAAATATTCCATGGTCAGATTTAGGATCTTGGATAGAAATCTGTAAAATGTACGAAAAAAATAAAAAAAAATATTTTAATAAAAAAAATGTTTATCAAAGACCGTGGGGAAATTATGTCAATTTATTTAACGGTAAAGATTTTTTAATTAAGGAACTCTTTGTAAAATCAAAAGGTGTTTTAAGTTTACAAAAACATTTTCATAGATCTGAGCATTGGCTTATTACTCAAGGAAGACCTAAAATTACCTTGAATAATAAAAAATTTTTTAAAAAAGTAAACGATAGTATTTATATACCTCAAGGATCAATACATAGAATCGAAAATCCTTATAAAACTCCTGTTAAAATAATTGAAGCACAAATTGGATCTATATTAAAAGAGAGTGATATAGTAAGATATAAGGATATATATAATAGAGTGTAAATAAATAAAGGGATAAGACTTATTAAATTTAATTTATATGACAGAAAATAATTTAGAAACTATAGAATTTAGAACTTTTGGAACTTCAATAGAAAAATTTTCAACCTTGTATGGTATATTTCTAGTTTTGTTTGGAATAATCATAAGTTTTATTAGCAAAAGTGGATCAATAACGTCATTTATCCCATCATTGCTTGGGCTTCCAATAATATTATTTTCATATTTAGCAATTAAATTTGAAAATAAAAAAAAATTATTTATGCATATTGTAGTTATCTTTGGTTTATTAATTTTCTTTGGTGGATTAGATGTTATTAGAACGCTAATAACTGGAAATATTTTTCAAAACTTTTGGGCTGATTTATCAAAAATAGTAATGCTATTTAGTGGTTTATATTTTAATATACTGTGTATAAGATCATTTATACACGCAAGAAAAAATAAAGTTTAGATTTAATTAATCCAATAAAGAGTCTACAAATTCCCAATTGATTAGTTTATCGTAAAAATTATTTAAGTATTCTGGCCTTCTATTCCTATAATCAATATAATAAGAGTGTTCCCAAACATCACAACCCAAAATAGGTTTCATGCCTTCAATCAATGTATTGGCAGCATTAGCTGTTTTAGATATTACAAGTTTGTCATTTTTTATAGATAACCAACACCAACCTGAACCAAATTGAGTTGTGCCTGCTTGTATAAAATCATTTTTAAACTTATCAATACTTCCAAAATCCTTAATTATTCTGTTTTCAAGTTTAGTAGGCATTTTTCCTCCACCATTCGGCTTCATACATTTCCAAAATAGATTATGGTTCCAATGTTGACTTGCATTGTTAAAAATTCCTATCATCGATTTATCCTCTGACGATTTTAAAATAATCTCCTCCAAAGACATCTCGCTCATATTGGTATCTTTTATGAAATTATTCAAATTAGTTATATAAGTTTGATGATGCTTACCATGATGCAAATCTAACGTCTCCTCTGACATAATTGGAGATAATGCATTTTTATTATAGTCTAGTTTTGGTAATTCAAATGACATAATTTATAATTATATTGATTCTTACTAAATATTTACAGTACAGTAAACAAACTTATGAAAACAATTAGTTTGACTTTAGAGGAAATATTTTCCCTAGCAAAAAAAACCTTACTATTAAATGGTTGTGATGTAGAAACAGCATCTATTATGGCAGATCTAATTAAAAATGCAGAAAGAGATGGTTCTTTATCACATGGCTTATTTAGATTGCCAGCTTACGTCAGTGGACTTAGGAGTGGAAAAATAAATGGAAAAGGTAAACCAAATATTAAAAAAATTTCACAATCTATAATTAAAATTAATGGGAACAATTGCTTGGCACCAGTGGTACTTAACAAAGGTTTACCTGAACTTGCAAAAGCTACTAAAGAAAACGGTGTAGCAATTCTTGCAATAAATAATTCTCATCACATGGCTGCTATGTGGCCAGAAACAGAAAAATTAGCAGAGCAAGGCTTAGTGGCTTTCGCTTGTACATCATACAAGCCTGCTGTAGCCCCGGCTGGAGCAGTAAAGCCATTATTTGGTACTAATCCAATTTCATTTGCTTGGCCAAGACCTGGAAAAAAACCAGTTGTATATGACATGGCAACAGCATCAATGGCAATGGGGGAAGTTCAAGTAGCTAAACGAGAAGGAAAACAAGTTCCGCCTGGAACAGGCTTAACAATCGATGGTCAAGAAACAACAGATCCAGCTAAAATTGCTGATGGTGGGGTATTACTTCCTTTTGGTGGATATAAGGGATCTGCAATAGCAATGATGGTTGAATTGATGGCAGGTGCACTTATAGGAGATAATTTTAGTTATGAAACAGCTTTAAAAGACAATAACGATGGTGGACCACCTAGCGGTGGAGAATTTATATTAGCAATCTCACCAGAAAAAACATCTGAGAACGACTGGAGCAAACATGCTGACGAATTTTTTGATAAGATGAAATCTATGGGCAATGTAAGACTACCTGGTGAAAGAAGACATAAAAATAGACAAGATACTGGTCCAAGAAATATCAATGAAGAACTAATAAATAAGATAAAAGCTTTAGGATAATTTGATTTCGATTGGGGTATGATCTGATGGTTTTTCTCGACCTCGTGGGTCCTTATTGATGTTTATAGATTTTACATCATCAATGAGAGAATTTGTTACTAGGAAATGATCAATTCTCATTCCATTATTTTTTTGCCAAGCTCCTCTCATATAATCCCAAAATGTATAGCCCTCTTTTGTTTTATTAATGTATCTAAATACATCAATAAAACCAAGATTAATTATTTCTCTTAATTTTTTTCTTATTTCTAATTTAAATAAAGCATCTTCTTCAAAACTTTTTGAGTTATAAACGTCTTCACTTGAAGGAATTATATTAAAATCTCCTCCAAGGATTATATTGGGATTTTTTTTTATCAAAAATTTTAATTTTTTTATTAAATCATCAAGCCATTTTTTTTTATATTCATATTTTTCTGTACCTATAGGATTACCATTTGGTGTATATATATTTATTAATTGAATATTATTTTTCTTATAAGTAAAATTTGCAGAAATAATTCTAGATTGTTTTAATTTATCTTTAATTAAGTCAGTTTTAATATTATTTAAATTTTTTTTTGAGATAATAGCAACACCGTTGTAGCTTTTTTGACCAAACACATAACTTTCATAATTTAGAGCAGAAAACTCCTCAAATGGAAAATTTATTTCCTCTGTTTTGATTTCTTGCATCATAAAAATATCAGGCTTATATTTTAATAAATAACTCTTAATATTTTCTATACGTGCACGTACAGAATTTACATTCCAGGAAGAAATTAACATTATAGAGAGAAAGAAACTCCACATCCACAAGATGACTTGGATTGTGGATTATTAATCTTAAATTGTGAACCAATTAGCTCACTTACAAAATCTATTTCAGAACCTTTCAGAAGATCTGCTGAAGCTTTATCTATAATAATATTTTCATAAGTAAAATCATCTTCTGTTTTTAAATTATCAAATGTAAATTCATATTGGAAACCTGAGCATCCACCTCCTTTTATAGCGATTCTAAAAAAAGAGCCTTTATCTTTTTTGGATAACAGAGTATTAATCTGTTTTAGTGCTTTATCGGTAAATTTAATTTCTTTTATCATAATAGATCATTGATAATACTAATATAATACTAAATATTATATTTTAAAGTATGAAAAAATACTCAAAGATAGGTTTATTTAAAAGCAAGGGAAGAATTATAAGAGAATCTGTATCAAAATACAGAACCCCATTTCAAAGAGATAGGGACAGAATAATTCACAGCGCTTCGTTTAGAAGACTTAAACACAAAACACAAGTTTTTGTTAATACAGAAGGAGATCATTATCGAACAAGAATAACTCACTCGATGGAGGTTGCTCAAATTGCAAGATCTATAGCCCGATATTTAAACCTGAATGAAGACTTAGCAGAAACAATAAGTCTTGCTCATGACTTAGGTCACACACCTTTTGGTCATGCAGGCGAAATTTCTTTAAATGAATGTATGATGGAACACGGAGGTTTTGACCATAACTTACAAACTTTAAGAATTGTGATGTTTTTAGAAAATAAATATCTAAAATTTGATGGTCTTAATCTTTCCATAGAAACATTGGAAGGATTACTAAAACATAACGGACCTGTGAATGATTTTGATATGATTGATAAATTAATTGGTGTTAAAAGATTTAAAAATTTGGTAAATTTTAAAACATATCCATTTCTAGAGGCTCAAATATCAGCAATTTCAGATGATATTGCTTATAACAATCATGATATTCAAGATGGTATTAAAGCAAATTTATTTAAACTAGAAGAGTTAGTTGAAATTAATTTTTTTAAAGATATTTACAAAAAATATAGAAAGAAAATTAATAAACATAATTATAATATTGCAACATATCAAATTATAAGAGATTCAATAGATCTAATGATAAAAGATTTAATACAAAATACAAAACGTAATTTAAATTATAATAATATTAAAACATCAAATGAAGTTTATAAAACAAGTTTTTCAATTGTAGATTTTTCTGATAAAATTAAAATTTCTGAAAATGAAATAAGATATTTTCTTAAAACAAAAATGTACAATAATAAAAATGTATTAAATAAAAATAATGAAGGCAAAATTATAATTAAAAAGTTATTCAATATAATTAACAAAAATCCAAAAAAGTTTATTTCTAAGGAACAATTATCTTTAAACAAATACAGAGCGATATCAGACTTTATATCAGGAATGACTGATAGATATGCAATTAATATTTATAAAAAATTTAAATGAATATATTTGATCAATATTTAGAAAAAATAAAAATAATTATATTAAATCTTTCCAATAAAGGTGAGATAATTTTACCAGATAAACTTGATGCAATAAATGCAGAGTTACCTCCTGAAAAATTTAATTCTGATATTTCAACAAACGTTGCATTGATGTTATCAAAAATTAATAAGAAGTCACCAATGGATTTAGCAAGAGACCTTGCTGATTTATTTAAAAAAAAAGATGAATTCATTGATGAAGTAAATATCGCAAAGCCTGGTTTTATAAATATAAAATTTAAACCAATATTTTGGACCAATTTCATTGAAGACATAATTAAAAATTATAAAACTTTTGGGGTCAATGCTAGAGAAAAAAAATCAAATTATTTAATTGAATTTGTTTCAGCAAATCCAACAGGACCTTTACATGTAGGTCATTGTAGAGGTGCGATATTAGGAGATGTAATTGCAAACGTTTTACTTTTTAATAATCACAAAGTAACAAAAGAATATTATGTAAATGATTATGGAAATCAAATTATAAATTTCACAAAATCTGTTTATTATAGAATTAGAGAGATTTCTTTTAAAGAGCCATTTCCATCAGATAACAATGAATTGTACCCCGGGGATTATATAATTGATTTTGCTAGAAATATTTTAACTTCAAATAAACATATCAACTTTAACAATTATGAGAAAATATCTGAAGAATTAACAACTATGTCTATAAATGAATCATTAAAATTAATTAAAAAAAATTTAAATAGCCTAGGAGTAAATCATGATAAATTTGTTAGTGAAAAAAAATTAGTTTTAAATCAAGAAGTTAAAAAAGTAATAGATTTTTTAAAAAAAAATAATTTTGTTTATAAAGGGAAGATAAAAGCACCTATAGGCGAGGCTAATAGTAACTGGGTTGAGCGAGAACAATTATTGTTTAAATCTACAGATTTTGGTGATGATAAAGATCGAGCTTTACAGAAATCTGATGGAACATGGACGTATTTTGCAAGCGACGTTGCTTATCACAAAAATAAATTAGATAGAAAATTTGATAAATTAATTAATATTTTAGGAGCAGACCATTCTGGATATATAAAAAGAATTTCTTCATCTGTTGATGCACTCTCAAATTCAAAAAATAAGTTGATTTGTAAAGTGAGTCAGATGGTAAAACTTATAAAAGATAAAAAACCCTTTAAAATGTCTAAAAGAAAGGGTGATTATATAACCGTTGATGATTTGATTAATGAGGTAGGGAAAGATGCTACAAGATTTATTATGTTAAATAGAAGTAGCGATGTTGAACTTGATTTTGATTTCGATAACGTTATTGAGAAGTCTAAAGATAATCCTCTATATTATGTTCAATATTGCTATGCAAGAATATCTTCGGTCTTTAGACATATTAATAAAGATATTAAATCTGAAATCAATATTCAGAAATATGATTTTCAATACTCAGATAAAGAAATCGAAATTTTAAAAAAATTGTCTCAATGGCCAGAGTGTATTAAAATCTCAAGCAATAAACTTGAACCACATAGAATTCCAATTTATTTGTATGAATTGTCATCATTATTTCATTCTTACTGGAATATGGGAAAAGATAATTCTGAAAAAAGGTTTATTAACAATAAAAAAGAAATATCAAATGATAAATTAATTTTCTTAAAAGCGATCTCAAACGTAATAAGATCAGGAATGGATATAATAGGAGTTTCTACCCCAGAAAAAATGTAATGTTAAAAGAAATAAAATATTTAGTTTTTTTTTTAGTAATAATCTTGTTTTTTTTCAGCACTATAAATTTTTATATTTCAGATGAAAATAAAAAAAAAACATTTAGAAATTTAAGTTCTATAGATGAAAAAATTAATATTTATCAAACAAAAATTCCAATAATAATTAAAGACACAGATAATATTGTAAAATACTTAAGCAAAGAAGATACTTTAAATAAAAAAAAATATTCATTTTGGGATTTGTTTAAAAGTGAAAATTAAAAATAGAAAATCATTTATATGTGGAATTAAGAGTACTACATTATCCAAAAAGGAGTATGAATTTTTAAGGAAAAATAAACCATGGGGAATTATTTTGTTTCAAAGGAATATTAAAAATATTGATCAAACTTATAAACTTACATCTTCAATTAAAAAATTATTTAATGATCCCCATTACCCTATATTGATAGACGAGGAAGGAGGTAGAGTAAGCAGGTTGAAAAATATTATTGATAATTCAATATTTTCTGGAAAATTTTTTGGAGATTTATTCATAAATAATAAGAAAAAATTCAATATATATTTTAAGGTTTATGTTGACCAAATTTCATATGTTTTAAACCTAATTGGTGTTAATATAAATACAGTTCCTGTGTTAGATCTTAGACGAAAATTTTCACATAAAATAATAGGTGATAGATCATATTCAGATAAAAAAGAAATAGTTGATAAAATAGGTAATATAACAATCAAATTATTTAATCAAAATAGAATAGGCACTGTTATGAAACATATTCCGGGCCATGGTTTATCAACAAAAGACACTCATTTGAAACTTCCTCATATTTCAAAAAGTATTCATTATCTAAAAAAAAATGATTTTTTACTTTTTAGAAATAAAAATTCCATGTTTGCTATGACAGCTCACATAGTTTTTGATAAATTAGATGAAATTGAATGTGTTACTCAATCTAAAAAATGCATTAATTATATAAGAGAGAAAATTGGTTTTAAAAACATAGTTATATCTGACGATATATCCATGAAAGCTTTAAAATATTCTTTTAATGAAAATATCAAAAAAGCTTATAGCGCAGGATGCAACTTAGTCTTGCATTGTAATGCTAATTTAAAGGAAATGAACGAATTAGCTAAGATTTCTCCTAATTTAGATAGTTTTACAATTAAAAAAACATCTGAATTTTATAAACTTTTAAGTTAAATTTAAATATGTCTTATTTTGATTCACAAGAATTCCAAATTGATCTTAATAATTTTACTGGATCATTAGACTTATTGCTAGATTTAGCCAAATCTCAAAAAGTTAATCTTGAAGAAATATCTATAACCAAACTTGCAGATCAATTTAATGAATATATTACACAAAACGATGATTTAAATTTGGAAATAGCATCAGAATATTTATTAATGGCTACATGGCTTACTTATTTAAAATCAAAATTATTATTGCCTCTAGACCAAGAAGAAGAGTTTAAAGCGCAAGAAGTTGCAGAAAAATTAAAACTTCAACTTAAAAAATTAGAATTAATTAGACTTTTATCTGATCAAATGCTCAAAAGAAAAAGATTAGGTCGTGATATTTTTATGAGAGGTTTTAATACAAAGATTAAAACAAATAATTTTACTCATTACTCGTTGAAACTTTACGATATATTAAAAACCTATTCAACAATCATTTCTACAAAAGATTTTCAAAAAATTAATATTCCCAAACTTCCAGTTTTTACAATGGAAGAGGGCATAAAAAGAATAAAAGATCTCAGAAACGAATTAGCTGATTGGAAAAATCTTAAAGATTTAATACCCTCAAGATTTAAGAATAATATTAAGATGAACAAAACCGGAAAAGCAGGAATATTTGCTGGATCATTAGAATTAGTCAAAGAAGGAAATGTTAAATTAAAACAAGAAAAAATATTTGGAGATATTTATATTCGAAACAATGAATAAATTAAAAAAAAATAATATTGTAAAATTTCCTGATTATAAAATTACCGATCAAGAAAAAGAAATTGAAGCAATTCTTTTTGCTTCGAACATTCCACTAGATATCGATACAATAGAAAGCAAAATAACAAAAAAAGTGAATGTTAAAAAAGTTCTTGAAAAATTAAAAAATTTTTATTCAAATAGAGGTATAAATCTTGTTTGTATATCAAACAAATGGTCATTTAGAACTTCAGATAAATTATCAAATTTACTATCTAATCAAAAAACACTTGAAAAAAAATTATCTAAAGCTGCGGTAGAAACTTTATCAATTATTGTTTATCATCAGCCTGTCACAAGGGCAGAAATAGAGGACATAAGAGGTGTCGCATTTGGAACAAATACGTTGGAAATTTTAATGGAATTAAATTGGGTTAAACCAGGTGGTAGAAAAGATGTTCCAGGTAAACCAATTCAATATGTAACAACCGACGATTTCTTAAGTCATTTTAATCTTCAAAAACTCACTGATTTGCCCACTATTGATGAATTGGGTGCAGCTGGTTTGATTGATGCATCATCTGTTGAAAAATCGATATTTGGTACAGGAAAATTTTACAAAGAAAAACAGGAAGAAAAAAAGGAAGATATTTACTCCAATATAGATGAAATGCTTCAGGATACATTATCTGAAGATGAAAATTCTTAAAAAGATACTTTAAAAAAATAAATATTAAGTATATAAACATGTTATGAGCATCGGTTTTTGGCAAATAGCAATTGTAGTAATTTTAGTAGTACTTTTATTTGGTAGAGGTAAAATATCCAGTCTAATGGGAGATGTTGCCAAAGGTATCAAAAGCTTTAAAAAGGGGATGGCATCAGAGGCAATTGAAGACAATCAACCTAAAGATGCTTCAGAAGAAAATAAAGATCCAAAAGATAATAATTAATTTCAATGCCACAAATTGGCTGGTTAGAAATACTTATAATAGTTTCAATAGCAATAATAATTGTTGGTCCTAAAGACTTTCCAATTATGCTTAAAAAAGTAGGTGGTTGGATTGGATCTATAAAAAGATATATTTCTAATGTTCAAACTGAAGTCTCTTCAATAGAGGAGGATGCCAAAAATATTTATGATAATTCTGATGAAAAAAACAAAACAAAAAATAATATAAAAGAAGAACAAGATGTCTGAAAAAGAAACAGGTTTTATTAGTCATTTAACAGAATTAAGGCAAAGACTAATTTATTCAATTATTTTTTTAGCAATTCTTTTTATAGGATGTTATATTTTTTCTGAACATATTTATGGATTTTTAGTTGAGCCATATTCAAATGCTGTAAAAGATGATGAAATCGAAAGAAGATTAATTTTTACTGCTTTACAAGAGACATTTCTTACTTACCTAAAGGTTTCTTTTTTTGCTGCTTTTTTTGCAACAAGTCCTTTTATCTTAATTCAAGTATGGAAGTTTATTGCCCCTGGTTTGTATAAACACGAAAAAAGAGCAATAATGCCATATCTAGTTCTTACACCAATACTTTTTTTGTTAGGTGGATTATTGGTTTACTATTTAATTATGCCATTAGCTATTAAATTTTTTCTTTCTTTTGAAAGTTTGGGGGTAAATACTAACTTACCAATTCAGTTAGAGGCAAAAGTAAATGAATATTTATCACTTATTATGAAATTGATTTTTGCGTTTGGTTTAAGTTTTCAATTACCCATAGTATTAAGTTTATTAGCTAGAATAGGCTTTATTGATGCAAAATTTTTAAAAGAAAGAAGAAAATATGTAGTAGTAATTATTTTTGCAGCAGCAGCAATTCTTACTCCTCCTGATCCAATTACACAAATTGGTTTAGCCATACCACTTTTATTATTGTATGAATTATCTATATTTTCTGTAAGTATTATTGAGACAAAAAATTTAAAACGGAAAAGAGAAGAAGAAAATGCATGATATAAAATATATTAGAGATAATTTCGACTCTTTTAAAACTAAAATTTTAAATAGAAATAATACAACAAAAATTGACAATATTCTTGATTTAGATAAAAAAAATAGAAAACTTATTCAAGATAAAGAGATATTGGAAAAAGAAAAAAAAGATATTTCAAAATTTAAAGATGAAAAAATGTTTCAAAAATCTAAAGAAATTTCAAAAAAAATAAAAGATTTATCAGAGGCACAGACTAAAATTAAATTGGATTTAGATAATTTGCTCTCATCTATTCCAAACATTCCACATGCAGATGTTCCTGAAGGAATTGATGAAAAATCAAATAAAGTTATAGAAACAAAGGGAACAATTGAAGCCAAAAATTTCAAACAAATATCCCATTATGAACTTGGAGAAAAATTGAAAATGCTTGATTTTGATCTGGCAACCAAAACTACAGGTTCAAGGTTTGTTTTTGTGAAAGATAAACTAGCGATGTTAGAAAGAGCCCTATCAAATTTTATGTTGGATGTTCATACCTCAGAAAATGGTTATAAAGAAATATCCCCTCCATTAATGGCTTCTGAAAGCACTATGTTTGGTACAGGTCAATTGCCGAAATTTGAAAATGATCAATTTGAAATTAAGTTAGATACAAATGATGATAGAAAATTTCTTATACCTACAGCGGAGGTAATACTCACAAATATAGTTAAAAACCAAATTTTAAAACAAAGTGATTTACCACTTAGATTAGTTGCTTCTACACCTTGTTTTAGAAAAGAGGCTGGTAGCTACGGTAAAGATACAAAAGGAATGATACGTCAACATCAATTTTATAAAGTTGAATTAGTAAGTATAGTTGAACAAGAACATTGTTTAGAGGAATTAGAAAGAATGACAAATTGTGCAACTAAGATTCTTGAAAAATTAAAACTTCCATATCGAAAAATAATTTTATGTACTGGAGATATGGGTTTTAGTGCAGAAAAAACTTAT